>Ga0247778_1000374_pt1 | contig 64832 bp, 70 predicted proteins | sample UWRJL049202B5_FD_179939 | JGI IMG/M metagenome (GOLD analysis project Ga0247778, IMG submission 179939) | Plant litter microbial communities from Arlington Agricultural Research Station in Wisconsin, United States - UWRJ-L049-202B-5 | ecosystem: Environmental > Terrestrial > Plant litter >... | reverse complement strand
AAAAGAAAGACGAATTTCTCGGAATCTGGTTTGTTGTAGTCGTCGATGGCTGAGATGCGGTCCTCGTGAGCAGTACCTCCATCGATTCGGCAATATTTGAAGTCTCTGAAGACACAGTAATCTTCGAGAATATCCAGTAATCTACTCATTTGGGAGAAGATCAAAACTCGGCTTCCTTGTTTCTTCAGCCGCACAAGCAATCTATCAAGCATAACCATCTTTCCGGCATTGAAAACCAGATGTTCATCGGTGGTATATGGAGGTCCGGGCTCGGCACCTTCGAAAAGGTATGGGTGATTACAGCATTTGCGCAGCTGCATAACGATGTTCAAAAGACGCGTCTTGGACTCGCGCTTTCCACCAGCTCCATTGACGGCATCAATATCCTTCTCAAGAATCTTCTTGTACCAGTTGACTTGCATGTCGGACATGCCGATGTAAAGATTGACCTCCTTCTTGGGGAGCAGACTCTTCTCGACGTCACTCTTGACACGTCGAAGCAAGAAAGGTCGCAGGACACGATGAAGCTGTTGGACCACGGTATCTTGGTCCTCACCTTGACCAGAAAACCACTGATCAAAGGCCTCCGAGTCACCAAAGACGTCAGGGAGCAGAAAGTTGAGTAGAGCCCACAGTTCATGCAAGTTATTCTGGAGCGGGGTACCGGTGATCAGAAGCCGGTTGCGAGAGTTGAATAGTCGAATAACTTGCGCAAGTGAGGATTCCTCGTTCTTGATACGGTGTGCCTGTAAATGTTAGTATTCACCGTTTCTACACTGAACCACCAGAACCTACCTCATCAATAATAATATACTCCCAAGCAAACTTTTTCAGGTGAGATTTCTCTCGCAAGATCATTTCGTAACTCGTAATGCAGACATCAAACTTCTCATCAACGAGACGCTCATTTATCAAAGCATGGCGCTCGTCTTTGGCTCCTTGCAGGACCAAGACATTGACCTCTGGGGTCCACTTGGCGAACTCTCTCTTCCAGTTATCGAGGGTAGATTTTGGTACTGTGATAAGATGGGGGCCTGTAATGCCCATAATGTGTCTCAGGTATCCAAGGAAAGAGATAGTCTGGAGAGTCTTTCCCAAACCCATCTCATCTGCCAGAATGCCAGAAATACCGTTCTCGTGTAGGGATATAAGCCAGTTTAGACCAGCGACTTGGTAATCACGCATCTCGCCACCCTTGATGAAACCTGGAGATTCACGGAATACAGTCTCTGCAGAGCCTCCAACTTTTTCGTCCTTCAGGAGTTCCGCGTCTTCCTCAGCTTCTGTTCTCCGGCGCTTCTCGTTGGCTGCACCCCCTTGTCTACTGCGGCCTTTCTTTGCTTTCTCAGCGGCCTCCTCGTTCTGTTTGTCAATCTCGGCCATAATCTCCTTTATCCGCGGATTGGGATTCGTCTCGATAAAATGTCTAAAGAGGTCGGTCAGACCGAGTAAGTATCGAAATCGTCGAATTGAATCATCTTCCTGAAAGACAAAAACTTGTTAACTCATGTACCCCGGGGAACTCTCAATGCTGGGATTTAGGACTAACCTTTGACTCGCCAAGGATATCATGCTTCTTGCCAAATACACTTCGGCGAAGTTGGGTTGCCTCTGATCTTCGTTTCCGGCCGTCTGCTGTGACCGCGTCACCGACGACACTGCTCGCGGTAGTGTTGGGATTTGTGTCAGAGTCCTCGGTGTAATCTGGGGTTTCATCGACATCCTATAGAAAGAGAATATGAGTTAATTATGTGCTTCTCCTTGTAGGTATAAGAGAGTCGCAAGGCAAACATGAATACAGATCCAGCCTTGAAGCTGCTCAAGAAACGTACCATTGGATCAACAGGAAGCTGTCTAATCTCAGAGACATCTGCCATAGATGTGTCGGTATCAGCTCCGCTCTGGCGGGATGAGCGCGTCGGAGCCATCTTGAAGAGAGAAAACCGAAAATCCCAGGGGGGACGCGAGTTGACGCGCCGTTTGCGATTCTAAAGTGCGCGATAAATAGTTTGGAGAGGTGCTTGATCGCGTGGGTGATGGTGATGCCTCTCCTACTCGGAGTTGTGGACGTGTTATGAAGAAGGGGAATGGTCTTAAGTCGAGAGGCAGTTCACGCTCCAACATTCAACTTACCCCAGGAGATTTCTTTGAGAAGGCTGACACGTGACGTGTTGAGGGTAAAGGCGGCGTGAAAAGTTATCGGTGGTTCTTGAGTGCAGTGCTAAGTGCTCCAACTCCACACTATGAAAACCAGTGCTGCTTTTTCGTCACTCGAACTGCGAGCCGGAGCCCTAGCCTCGCCAAAAGTCCGGCATCTATCTGTCGAGCCTGTGTACTTTGTCAGATCCCTGCAGAGCCCCTCCACTACACCAAAGAGGTCAACAGCAAAGTCAAAGTCAAAGTACACATTCCTTCCGCCAACAAGCCGCCCGACTTCGACTGTCGTTCCAAGGGCTGCGACCCATTCACACTCATCCGGCTTGTCAGCTGTCTACTGTGCATTCAATTATTTTTATCACGTACGCGCCAGATACCGTTTGACCTGCAACCCGCCGCTGACTACGACTACGACTTCTCAGCACAGCAACTCTTCATCAAACAACACCACAGCTATGGACTCCATGAGAAGTCTCAACACTTCTCTCCCCGGTCCGGGCACCTCACCCCCGAAGCAGCAGACCGCCGAACCCCCAGGGCACCTACTCCAAGCCTTCAGAGCCGCTGCTCTGTCCATCACCACCCTCTACAAAAACGCATCCGACGACCTGGGAAAATCTAGAGCCGAGGGCTACCAAGACGCTTTGGATGATCTTCTCGGATTCTTGGATAAGGAGGACATTGGTCTCAGCGATGGAGAAGGATGGAGGATCAGGCAGTGGGCAACAGAGAGGCTAGATGGAAGAGACTCGGCATCCCAACATGCAGAGAGTGACGACGAGGTCGCTGACAAGGCGGAACGTGCATCATCACCAGTCCTCCAAAGGTCCCAAAGCGATACTCGTTTGAACGTAAACCCGCAACCTACTCGTACTTCATCTCCCATGCGGACAGAATCATCGGCTCCTCCTGTTGTTCCATCAGCTCCAACTCCAACTACGGAATCTGTCTCGGGCACCGTGCCACCGCAAGGAACGTTCACGTTTCGAGCTTCGCAACAATACCCACAAGATGCCGATATAGTCCTTTCCGACCTCAACATAACAGACAACAACCGAGCACTCAATCTTGGTAATCCGCTTTCTTCGCACAACCCAGGCATCACGATTACTCGGCCCTCACGAACGAGTTCAAGACACAACAATCTCTCCACACGGCACAACACGAGAACCTCAAACACTATAGGAAGAGGAGCAGGCCACAAACGGAAAGCAAACCTACCTGACTTTGACTTTTTCGACCTGGGAAATTTAGAATATGGCAAAGACGGGTTTGGAGGTGGTGGAAAGCGTGGAAGATTTGCATGAGCGGTTTATGCAATCGTTTTGATACCCAAAGCTGCATCGGCCGTTTGGCTAGAGTGCAGTGAGCGCTGTCTTGTTACTTTGCAGGGAGCAAATTCTGCTTGGGGAATCTAATACCACTTCATAGAATGATTCACGACGCATTGGAGGAGCATTTGGGCGGATTTATATACGGGTTTGGGCTGGACCACTGCATAGCTGGTAGCATTAGAAGGCGTTAAGCAATTCGGAGACTGTGAAGGAATCAGATGCGAGAGGTTTGGTCTACTCTTGGTAATTAAACTTTGCCTGAGAGGATATTTGCCAGCTTTTTTTCTTCTGTGATCGTGCTGCTGTGACTGCGTGAATTTAAACTTCACTATATCTGCCGAGAGGATCTTGCGTAGTAAGTCTAGGTGCAAGATAGAAAAATACAAAGTTCCGAATTGAGGGTATTTCAAAAGCGGCAGATAGCACTTTTGGGATGGCATGGAATTAAATGAATACTTAACCCACTGGTCACTTCTCAACTGTAAATTGCAATGTGACATTGAGACAACGTCGACGTATAACATGACAATCAACTTCAGTAAATATGTAATCTGTATCTAAACTACAATTTCTAAATATCCCTCCTTCATCAGCCCATAATCTACGCCCCTTCAGATGAAAAGGGGGCAGGCGACTAGCCTCTATTACGCGAATCCACCTCGACCTCGATAAAACCATTCTTTCCCAACCCTTCAACAAAAACAATTACCGCACCAACATACATCAATGCAACACATGCACATATTTCTTCCTCGTGTTCTCCTTCATTCCTCGAAAATTCCACTTAGCAAGTCTATTGCTAGGATACAGCCAATAAGACATTTTACGATGACGACTCCACTTTCGAAAGAACCCAGACGGTTCGCTCCGCTTAGAGAGGGGGGTGAGAAGGCTGAGGGGGTACCGAAATTGCGAGGGATTGTCTTTGATGTTGATGGGACTTTGTGGTGAGTTTTTATTTAGTTGATGTTCGGTTATGCTCTGTATTTGGAAGAAGCGTTATGGTAGTTGGACTTGGATCAAGTGATTCATTTGGGGACAGTGTCAAAAACGCCACATGTGTTTTCGGGCGCTCTTGTATCTGGACTCTGTGCGGAGCCTTTACAATGTATATCTTTTAGTGCTTCTCCGGAGAGCTAGAAAATTGTTTCATATCATTTAGGATATTGATTCTCCCAATTTGGCTATCAGTATCAGCTCATTTCTTCGTGTAACTCTATTCGGATTTTCTTTCATTACAATTATAGGCCGTCGTTTTATATATGCCTTGCAAGGACTTCCACAAAGCAAATGATCATTCAAACCTTCAGGCTAGGCGTTTCAAGTGAACACAGGGGGGGAGACACTTAATTCCTCCTTCTCTCACACAATCTCCTTCATCCTGCTCAACACCCACACTAACCTCACCAGCGTCCAACAAAACTACATGTTCGCCCAAATGCGCAGCGCCCTCAACATCACAAAAAGCACCGACATCCTCGACCACTGCCACTCTCTTCCCCCTGCCGAGTGCGAAGAAGCGGTACACGACCCCTTCCTCCCAAACCCCCACTCACTAACCCATTCCCTCCCTCCAGCTCGAGAAAATCCGCACCATCGAACGCACAGCCATGGTATCCCAAGAAGCCCAACCCGGTCTCATCGCCTTAATGGACTACCTAGAATCGAAATCCATTCCTAAGGGAATTTGCACGCGCAATTTCGAAACGCCGGTGAACCATTTGCTGGGCAAGTTTTTGAAGGGCAAGAAGTTTGAGCCGATTGTGACAAGGGATTTCAGGCCGCCGAAGCCGAGTCCTGCGGGGATTTTGATGATTGCTAAGAGTTGGGGTTTTGTGGGGGATGATGGGGAGGGGGATGGGAGGGGCTTGATTATGGTTGGGTGAGTTTTTGGATGGGGTGAAGTTGGAGGAGTGATTTGTGATTTGCTAATGTATTGTGGTGCTTTAGGGATTCTATTGATGTGAGTATGAAGCTCTTGGGGTGAAAATGCTTCACCTGGTGGATTGGACAGTTTTTACAACTGTCTGCCGCAGGACTTTTCTATATTCTCAAAGAAGCAATACTGACCCATGATCTAAACAGGACATGACGGCAGGCTATAGAGCGGGTGCTGCGACGGTACTGCTTGTGAATGAGATGAATGCCCACCTTGCAGCGCACCAACACACGGATCTTGTTATATCGAGACTAGACGAGCTGATCGATGTTTTGAATGGAGGGTTCGTAGGTCATATTGCGCGAGGAGATGAGAACAACGATTTGAAGGGGCGCGCAGAAGGTGTATTACGGGGAGGGAAAGGAGAATAGGACTCGCGCTGATAGGAAGAAGAATTGGCGCGGCATTTTAGCCAAGAGTTGATCATCTATGTAGCTACTCCCAAGACAACGCCAGAACTTGCTTTGCTTGCCAACAACGCATTTGTATGATTGAGAGTATCCTCCTTATCCTGAAAATGGCTTCATATTTCGAACCATGTTTGACATGTTTTGGAGGACGACATGGGAAGTACACACGGACGTGTAAATACATGACAGACGCCGAGAGATGCTTGAAGACGCTGGCATGATCAAAGTATAGAACTCCGAGAATATGGTTCGAGTCATGCTAGTATTGCGGTCCATTGCCTGCGGTCGGGTATCCTGAACTGTACAAAGCGTTTCCAAAGGTTGCTTGTCTTCGACTTTCTTTTTTTGCCTCCAGATCAGTACCTTCCTTATTTGGAACCGGAGGTGGAGGAAGAGGCCCAGCGGGTGGTGCTGGTCGCATTGGCAAGGTTGTGCTGCTGAATGTAGCAGCATTGGCACTAGATGGTCCATTGTTTACAGTGTGATCTGGAGCATTCATATTTGTCAGTCTTGGTACGGAATTTGTGGTTGAGTTCCTGGGAGGTAGACCAGGATGTGCCTGGTGGGCTGGGTGGACGCCAGCTCCAGATGCACGGCCAAGACTCATTGAACCATTCTTAGTTGGTGATCGACCGTTGTCGGCATATTGTGGGGATGTTAGGGCCGACCGTACGTCGGCGCCCCCAATAGGAATATCACCAGATGTCGGTGTTGGTAGAGAGTACTCGGCAGAATCGGGTCCAGCCGTTGGTGAGTCACCTGAGCGTAGGAGTTGCTGGGTGGAGGGTGATAATTGAGGGGCTAAATGAGATTTGCGGTTGTCTCTCTCAATCAGACCGACTGCCCATTGCCTTAAATCGACCGGAGTACGTTTTGCGGCTTGGACGAAGGGCTCGCGTTCCTAGTCATAGTATTTAGTAAGTTCAATAGAAGTATTTTTGATGAACTTACGTATAGCTCTGCTGGTGTGGGACGATCTTCTGGTGCTTTTGCCATGCACTTTTGAATCATATCTTCAAGAATAGAAGGGAAGGCCTCGCTCTTAGGAAGCTTCGGCGCTGGCTCGTAGACGATCTGTTGTAAAAGATCAAGGATACCAGCTGGTGCTCCATCGCCGTCTGATAAGTGTTCGCTAGCATCGAAGGGGAATTTGCCAATAGCCAACTCCATAATAGATAACCCAAAACTCCAGACATCAGACTTGACAGTATATTTCTGGCCCTGGATTCGCTCAGGGGCCATGTATGTAGAAGTACCCACGAAAGTGTCTGCCACCGAATTTACCAACTCCCCTGACACACCGAAATCGCAGAGCTTGATCTGTCCTTTCGAGTTAACCAGGATATTGGAAGGCTTGATATCTCTGTGCATGATATGATGATTGGTGTACAGGTATGTTAAGCCAGCGAGAGTGGCTTCCGAAATCTTTCCCAAGACATCGACTCGTACTGGCCCAAATTGTTTCGAGATCCTATCCAAAGACCTAACAACTTATTAGCAATTATTTCCCCCCAGGCTCCTGCAAAACATACCCAACGTCCATATATTCCATACACATAATAACATCACTATTCTCACTCAGGAAAGCTCCATAGAAGTTGACAATGTAATCCGAGTTGGTATTGTGCATGATCTGCAGCTCTCGAACTATTCGACGCCGCATTTCCGTTTTTGCTTCGACATGTATAATCTAGATGAGTTAGAACAAATGAATAGTGCTGCCCTCAAACCTGAAGCTCTTACCTTTCTGGCCATAATGGTGTTGGTCGCAACGTGTCGAACCTTGCTGACGGTTCCTCCATTTCCATGCCCAAGGTCTTTCAGCGCCACGAGATCTTCCTTCTTCAAGTCTAATTTGTATTCGATTCCAATCTCTAGTTGTGCCGTCTGTCTGCTGGCGTCTCCATTCTTTCCTCCGCCGGGAATTTGCAGGTCGCTTTCCGATGGCTGCACCGTTCTGGCTGCAGGCTTCGCCAAGGCGAGACCCTTTACATTCTTGCGCTTGAGTGTTCGTACAGAACCAATACCACCGCTGTCGGCCATCTTCGAGCGAGTGTTGTGTTGCGAGATTTATAGTGAGTAGGCGCAGAGCTCGGCGGTTGCGCAACTCCCGAAAGCAACTGGAACCCGCGGGGCAGACGCAGACGACCGGCAATATGAAGCAATAGATATCTCGTCGATGATGTAAGATAGCAGCGCGGGATAGTTGTGCATGGGGTTATCACACTCTGTCTTTTTCTGGATTCTGGTTCTTTCAAGATTGAAAGATGAGCCGGTGTAGATATGTGAGGTGGTGGGCTGGTGTTGGGCGCTACCAACGTGGGGAAGTAAACCAGGACGGCAAAGAAGGAAACGACGACGACGAAGGTGATGAAGGACGGCAGAGGATTGGATTGGATTGGATTGGATTGGATTAATTTCTCAAAGGAACAATCTCCGAGCAACGGTACTTAGGGGCAAGCAGGAATACGGAATAGAATAAAATGGTCTTATCGCTTGGACTGAAGTTGCAAACACAGGTGTCTCATCGGTGCATCTATTCTGGCTGTTATTGGGCATCATTCGTGCACGTTCAGAGCCTGCGTCAGGTACATACTATACTGTACAAGGTTTGGCCCCAGCAGTGCAGTGTTGGATTCGTCTCAAGGGTCCGAGTCGATTATGAGCCCTTCTTTGATGAGAATCCCGGTAGATAATGGGCTTACAACGTAGGGGCCAAGGTAACCTTTAAATGCTGCTTTGTCTGTATAACATAGACAATGAAAAAGAGACGTGCATCTCTGACCGGATTATTGCCATGTTCATTGCCATGGAGGAAGGGAACAAGGTCTGGCTCTGGCCCAGCGATCAGGGACGACACGACGCTTCCGCTGCGGGACCTAAGTGCCAGTGCCCTTGAAAATGGCATGCGGTGTTCAGCGGCAGAATTCTTCCATTTTGGATGCCTGGCATTCAAGGGTTCAGAACTAGTCCAGAATAAGTCCATCATCAACTTCCATCGCGAGCATTTGGAGACAACGCGCGAGCGACATTTTCTGGCTGGCGGCGTCGACAATTCACCCTTCTGCCTATTTCTGCCTAGAGACTCCATATCTCTACATAATTCATCTCCATTCCACATCTTCCCTCTCCACCTTTATCTACCTTGAACATTCGCAACCGCAAAGATGAGCATGCGAGATTTGATCCAAGGGGAGGCCGAGCTTGACGATGAGGAGAACGATGAATCTTTCGATGAAGAAACCGGTGAAGTTCGAGCAAGCGAAGGGAAGCTGAACGGCCATCTCGATGATTCCAGCGAGGAGGAAGACGATGACGATGATGAGGAGGCCGCTCGGGTACGTGCTAGCAATTCTACAGAGCCCAGAGCCATCTAATATATTTCCAACAGGTCCGCGAAGGATTCATCATAGATGATGACGAAGACGAAGAACCAGACGATGAAGAACGTGCGCGGAAGAGAAGAGAGCGAAGAAGGAAACGACACCGTGAAGAGGAAGAGGCTGCCTTGGATGATGAAGATTTAGATCTCATTGGAGAGGCAAATCCTGAATGGGAGCGTAAAGCTGCAGCACAGGTACATAGGTCTCGACTTCAGTGACTGGGGGATTCTGCTGACCATTCCTAAAGCCAAAGCTCAAGCGTCTCAAGCGCGGCCATCGAGACGACGAAAACCACCCTCGAGAGCGCGGCCTTGAAGAAATATTCTCCGACGATGAAGAATTAGATGCGCCACACGAATACGAGCGTTCATTCCATCGACCAGATCACCAAAGAGTTGATGAATTTGCGGATTTTATCGAAGAGGACGACCTCGAGGATGAAGATGAGAGGCAGCGGCATCAAGAGGAGATGGAAGTCGCCCGCCCGCGCGAGAGGGGTTTCGTCGGTACAGGGGAAGCTTCTGGCCTTGATAAAGATGCCCTTGATGATATGGAAGCGATTTTCGGTAACGGCGAGGACTACGATTGGGCATTGGCTTTGGAAGATGAGGAGGAAGCCCGCGAGGCTGGAGAGCACAATCTGGAGCTCAAAGATGTGTTCGAGCCTTCTCAGCTGGCAGAAAAACTTCTCACCGACGAGGACAACCAAATTCGCTGGGCAGACGAACCTGAACGATTCCAATTGGACCGTATGCCCTACAAGAATCTACAAATCAGCGACGAGCAATTCAAGGAGGAAGCACGGTGGATCACGAGTCTTATTTGGCCCAAAAAGCAACTGCACCCCGATTTACAAGGCCCGTTTACAAAGGCGATCGGCAAGGTCCTGGAGTTCTTTGTCGTTGACGAAGTTGAAGTTCCATACGTCTTCCAACACCGTAAGGATTACCTGATCCATGCTACACGAAACAAAAATTATCACAATGGTTCCGATGAACCTGAAGTCAACGTCACTGCTGAGAAACTGCTCAATCAAGATGATCTATGGCGAATTCTGGAGCTGGACTTGAAATTCCGAGCTCTTATAGAAAAGCGCAATGTCCTGGAAAAGACATATGAGAATTTGAAGCTAGCTTCTGACATCCGTGATAGGATGGTAGAAACTATGCTCCCTATTGCTGTCACCATGGAGGAATTGCAAGACATCCAAGATTACATATATTTCCAATATTCAGCGGAGATCAAAGATCTGGCTGCCACAAACGGTGACGTGAAGGAGAAGCGTCGTGCTGGAGCCAAGTCATCGATCTTTGACCGCATCCGAAAGGGGCGAGCTTATCAGCTTGTTCAGGCCTATGGCATCACAGCAGACCAAGTTGCTCAAAATGCGCTGCGGGAAGGTCGCAAGCAATATACTGAAGACGCTTCCAGCACCCCTATTGACTTCGCCGACTCCCTTACGAACGACAGCGAATTCAGCACCGGTGAGGCAGTGTTGGTCGCGGCTCGGCAAATGTTCGCTGAAGAGCTGTTCATAAACCCTCGGATGAGAAAGCATTTTCGCATGCACTACTACATGATGGGAGTGGTAGACTGCAGGCGAACCGACAAGGGTCTACGAAAAATTGATGAGCAGCATCCATACTACGAACTGAAATATCTCAGAAACCAGACCTTCAGTGATATTGCTAACAAGCCCGAAGTCTTCCTTAAAATGCTCAAGGCTGAGGAAGAAGGTCTCATCGAGGTCAAAGTTTCTCTGCAGAACGAGAAAGAGTTTCGCAAGGCCCTTCTCCAGGAATTCCAATCCGAAAACTTCAGCGAACTTGCAGATTCTTGGAACGAAGAGCGAAGCAAAGTTCTCGACTCGGCATTTCCCAAGTTGGAGCGCGTTATCACAAAAGGTGTTAAGGAAAGCATGCGAACCGAATGCCAGGATTCTATTCTCAAACTCTGTCGAGAGGAGTACTCGCGAAAGCTTGACCAAGCTCCTTATAAACCGAAAGGCATGATCCTTGGCACGGTTCCTCGAGTACTTGCTTTGTCGAATGGCAACGGTGATCCAAACCGCGACGCTGTTTGTTGGGCTTGGGTGGAGGAAGACGGGCGAGTCTTGGAAAATGGAAAATTCAACAACTTGACCAAGGACGAGCAGGCGAGATCGGATTTCGTTGAACTTGTACAGCGAAGAAAGCCTGACGTTCTCGCCGTCAGCGGGTTTTCTGTTGAGACACACCGACTGATTTCGACACTCAAAGATTTGGTGAAGACACACGAATTGCGAGGCGCTGAATTTGAGGACACGGAAACTGGCGAGGATGTGAGTGAGCCTTTAGATGTGGTCGTGGTCAATGATGAAGTGGCGCGGCTCTACAAGGATAGTCCGCGTGCTGCCCTCGACCACCCGACACTTCCGCCGCTCACCAGATACTGTGTCGCATTGGCCAAATACATGCAAAATCCGATGAAGGAGTATGCGGCGCTCGGGAAAGACGTCGTTTCTTTACTGTTCCATCCGTGTCAGCAGCTTCTTCCGGTGGAAAAACTCCGCAAGCAGCTCGAGACGGCTATGGTAGACATGGTCAACCTCTGTGGGGTGGATATCAACGAGGCAATTGGTGACTCTTACACGGCGGCACTTCTTCCGTATGTGTGCGGTCTTGGCCCTCGAAAAGCAACCGCAGTGCTGAAAACTGTCAATCAAAATGGTGGCATTGTCAACACTCGTGACGAGCTTGTGGGTGACCCTGATAGCCATAAACTGCCGGTAGTGGGCCCCAGAGTTTGGAACAACTGTGCGAGTTTCCTTTCAATTGAATATGATAGCTCCAACGCGATGTCTGACTACCTCGATAATACTCGGGTGCACCCAGAAGACTACGAGCTCGGTCGCAAGATGGCTGCTGATGCCCTAGAATTGGACGAAGAAGATGTCAAAGCGGAAGTTGATGAGGGTGGGCCCGGAGCCATTGTTCGCAAACTCATCAAGGACGACGAACAAGAGAAGGTCAATGACTTGATTCTCGAAGAATATGCTGAGCAACTTGAGCGCAATTTCAATCAACGCAAACGTGCCACTCTCGAGACCATCCGCGCCGAATTGCAACAGCCCTATGAAGAGCTCAGAAGAAACTTTGCAATGCTTCAAGATGACGAGATCTTCACAATGTTGACTGGGGAAACTCGAGAGTCTCTGTGCGAAGGCATGATTGTGTCCGTCAATATTCGAGTGGCGAAGGAAGACTTCATCATCGCGAAGCTAGACTCAGGCATCGAAGGTAGAGTCGAAGGGCATGAAGGCGCAGACAGAGAGGTACCGCTAAATACTCTGTTCTCCCACGGTCAAACCGCCCAAGCAAAAGTTCTTGAAATCGACCGCGAGAACTTCAGCGCGAAGCTTTCTCTACGCGAAACGATGCTGAGAATTCCGTACCGGAAACGTGTCGATCGTGACCCTGGAAGTTGGGATACCGTGCAGGAAGCAAAAGACAGGGAGGAGCTTCGAGAAAAGGACAAAGCAACCGGCCGAACTCAGCGAGTTGTCAAGCATCCCCTCTTTCGACCGTTCAATTCCACCCAGGCAGAAGAATATCTGGGATCACAGGCAACGGGTGATGCTGTGATTCGGCCTTCATCGAAGGGTAATGATCATCTCGCCGTTACCTGGAAAGTCGCGGATGGTGTGTTCCAACACATCGATGTTCTGGAGCTGCAAAAAGAGAATGAGTTTTCTGTGGGGCGACAACTCAGGATTGGCGGAAAATACAACTATAGTGATCTCGACGAATTGATCGTGGACCATGTCAAGGCTATGGCCAAAAAGGTTGACGAGATGATGCAGCATGACAAGTATCAATCTGGCAGCAAGTCTGAGACAGGTATGTTCAACTTTTGTGCACAAATAACGCCATAGTACTAACGGAGACACAGACAATTGGTTGAGTACCTACACAGAGGCCAACCCGAAGCGGTCTGTCTACGCTTTCTGCATAGATACTAAACACCCCGGATATTTCTACCTCTGCTTTAAAGCTGGGAAGCATGCTAAGCCTAATGCTTGGCCCGTACGGATCATCCCCAATGCCTTTGAGCTGATGAAGAGCCCTTATCCGGACATGAAAGCTCTTTGCAACGGGTTCAAGTTGCGCCATATGGCCGAAATGAACAAGCCACGTTGAAGGCTGCTGGAGGATCGAAAAGTGTGCTGAATTAAGGGAGTTCTGGGGCGGGATCTGCATTATATTTTGTATTAAAACCATAAACTGCTGGAGGCACCCAAGGGAGGAAAATTCATGCCATGGAGGGTTTGGTTTCTAAGCAAACGGCCACTGAACGCTGGAGTCCATAGTAATCAAGAGATGCTTGACAATGAAAATGACATAAAGGCCGAGCCCATTCCTGTTCTCCGTGACGGTGACCTTGCTGAGGTGAGTCGCGACATTGCTAGAGGTGCTAAATTTGGGAAACCAGGAGTGCGGAAAGACGGCGGATTTTTGCAGCGGCCGATGCAAGGCTGAAGCCTGCGTAACCACGGCATGCGGAGTAAAAAACACGTTTTCTTACTGTGCCGTGATCCTTCTGCCGTAAACCGGTTGTTCCCTCGAAGATGTTTCTGCTTCTATAATATTCTCTTCGCATCGCTGTCCTGCGGATCCGAGCAGCTTCTTGTGGGCGAACATTGATGTTCATTCTTTGTTACATAGGTGCTGAAATTACAGTAACACCGCCACCTTATTTCCAGCCTTCTGTGGCTTGCCTTGCCTTGCTCAGCTCCTGGCCACGCCAATTTAGAAAGAAAGCCGTCGCGACCTCCTTTGACATCAATCTTATCATCCCGCCAAAAGTAAACAAAAATAGCGAAATCTCAATTTTCTTCAAACAGGTTACATACCCACTGTTGCGCCAACCTCTGTTTCGATTCGCATGAACGCGCCGGCCACGTTTCCAAGGTTTCCGACATCCGAGCATCACCAATCGAAGCAGTCTGCGAGGCTTGAATGCGCCAGCTGTTCCTGGATACCAAATTGTCGGCACGATGGCCGGATTAGAGCAGCTCGAGATTCACAGCAAGGTACGCAGAGTTGCACAGAAAGCTGCAATAAAAAAGCCACGAACTGATATAGGTAGTCTTACATTGTTCGCTGGGTGAAGGTAGAGGAAGGGCATACCATCTCCTGGAGCGTTCAGCCGCACAAGAAATCAATGTATGATTTTCCTCCTGGATCGCAGTACTCTACTGACGATCTGCTAGCAACTTTGGAATATTCAAGCACCCGGGGACAGGCAATGCTGGAACGCCTGGAGGAACCCAACAGTATCCGACCCTCGAAGATGCTGCTTCTACATTACAACACCTTGAACCAGGTTTCGACAAGTCAAGACGAGCTTCAACTACGCGGAACGATGCTTCTACAGCTCAAGAGCAGCTCAAAGCGAAGGGTTTCATAGCAATACAGTGGTATGGGAAATGCGAAGCGGACAAAGTATCAATGGGGACATACGCCGTGAATCCAGGGCTTGGAGGAATGTATGGACTAGTATTCGACAACACCTTTTCAAAACAGATTTCGAAAACTGCAACTTTCGTCCTCCTCACTTATCCCTCGAACGCACCTCCGCATGCGACCCATCATATGAGTGTCTTGGGTGGAGGCAGCAAGAACCAAAGTCCCAAGCTCTCTGCTACGGCCTCGGAATCCGTGGACAGTCTACAAAGTCATTTGCCGCCTGGGAATAGTGGGAGTCGAGGGAACTCAGTAATGGGTCGAACTGAGAGCCATGATGGACTGACAACCTACCATGTGGGCGTTCTACAGAAACGCCGACGGAAACGAGGGCAAGGCTATGCGAGACGATTCTTCTCACTGGATTTCGCTTCTTGCACACTTTCGTATTATTATAGCAGGAATTCTTCGGCACTTAGAGGCGCTATACCTTTAAGTCTAGCTGCAATTGCAGCTGATGAAAGGCGGCGGGAAATCAGTATCGATTCGGGGGCTGAGGTATGGCACCTCAAGGCTGGAAACATGAAAGATTTCCATGATTGGACTAAGGCTCTTGAAAGAGCCAGCAATGCTGCTCGAGGAGTTGAAGTGGATCCGAGTCCTCTACCTGATAGAACGCGCTTAAGACCCCCTGGACAACAGGTTGCAACGTCGAGTGCAGAAGAAGAGCGGGAGTGGGAACAAGTAGAAGCACTCGTGAGCAGGATCGTTGGCACACGAGACGCTGTTCGAAGATTGTCAAAAGACACTGCTCCTGGAACGAGAAAAGGTCATTATGGACTAGGGCTTGGTAGTGCAACTGCAAGCCCTAGCATAGATGAAGGGGGAGACTATTTTGGAGGAGTCCAGGCTCAGGAAAAGCGATCCTTCTGGAAGCGCAAGTCGAGTGCACCTACTACTCCTCAAATGATTCAGCGAGGCATCTCGTCACAGCTGGCAGTCCCAGTTCCTGCCACCGTTAGCACAGTCACTGCAAATGGTTCAGTAACGCCATCTTCACGGAGGTCGAGAAGTTCGCACGAAGAGACGAGCATTCATGACCACTGCTCATCACTTCTCAATGATCTAGATGCTGTTCTCTCGGACTTCTCGACGTTGCTTGCAAATAGCAAGCGTCGCCGGCAGCCTATGCCAATGTCTGATTCAAGAGCTAGCATGGATTCTACTTCAACTGGCGAATTCTTCGATGCGGAGCCCGGTGACCTAGATCGCTCAGTTGTAAGGATAGACCGGCAAAGTGAAGAAGATACCCAACCTTCAGAAGTAGAAGATGAATTTGCTACGGACGCATCATCAATATCTTCTGCTGGAGAAGATGAGGCCCACGTCAGTGGTGCTGCTGGATTATTTCCTACGAGGCCCAAGACGCTGGATCCTCTTCCAATACCCAAAACGCTCAATCGCAGGAAAGTTGTGCCGCCAGCGACTATGTTGCCGCCTAGTCTTATTGGATTCCTACGCAAAAACGTGGGTAAGGATCTCAGCACAATCAGTATGCCAGTCAGTTCGAACGAACCGGTATCCCTTCTCCAACGCACAGCGGAACAGCTCGAATATGCTCAGATACTCGATACAGCAGCTTCTCACAAAAGTCCAAGCCACCGACTCCTCCATATGACCGCATTTGCAGTGTCTCAATTCAGCTCGAGTCGGGCCAAAGAACGTGCAATTCGGAAACCGTTTAATCCCATGCTCGGCGAAACGTTCGAGCTGGTGAGAACCGAAAAAGAGGTCCCAGGCGGGTTCCGTCTGCTTGTAGAAAAGGTCTCTCATCGCCCAGTACAAATGGCCATCCAAGCCGATTCCGCCAACTGGTCTTTCAGCCAAAGTCCAGCACCAATTCAGAAATTCTGGGGCAAGAGCGCAGAACTGATCACGGATGGCCGCGTGCGAGTTACGCTACGATTACAAGACGGAAGCGACGAGCTGTTCAGCTGGAATGTCGCAACTGCCTTTTTGCGGAACATTGTGATGGGTGAAAAGTACGTCGAGCCTGTCGGCACCATGACCGTTACGAACGAGAGCACGGGAGCAAAGGCAGTCATCGAATTCAAACAAAAGGGCATGTTCAGCGGCCGCAGCGAAGATATACAAGTCGAAACCTACGGAGCAGACGGCGCGCCTACTGGCTTCGGTCTGGTAGGGACCTGGACATCACACCTCAAGATGACTGAATCTGGCAAAGCAGGAGCAGAAATATGGCGTGTTGGCGAACTCGTCGAGAACGCGGCACAGAGATATGGCCTCACGACGTTCGCCGCGGGGCTGAACGAGATCACAGAACTAGAGAAGGGGAAGCTGCCGCCTACAGACTGTCGATTAAGACCTGATCAGCGCGCTGCTGAGATAGGCAATCTCGATGAAGCGGAGGCATTGAAAGCGAAATTAGAAGAAGGACAACGTGCGAGAAGAAAGGAGTTAGAGACAAGAGGCGATGTGCATGTTCCACGTTGGTTCGTCAAAGTCGATGCTACCGATGATGGCGAGGAGGTGTGGAAGCTTAAGGGTGGGAAGGACGGGTATTGGGAGGAACGGGCTCGGGGAACTTGGACAGGGGTCGAGGATATCCTCGCTGCGTGACCTCGTGGTAGACAAAACAAGGTGGCACTTTTTATTGCGCATTTTGAATGTTCCAGTCCTGGGATGTGAGGAATGGATTTATGAAGTCATGTTGCGAACAAATTTAGCGTTTTTCTCTTGTACGAGTGGTTGGTTGGCGTTGTTTGAGTTGGGTGGATGGATGGTGGTAAGCCTGAGGATATAAAAACTTGGGGTGTTTTTGGTATAGACAGCACTTTGGGAATATGGCGAGTTGAATGCTGTTTAACCGTGTGACTCTTTCCCCCGGAATCCCATGTGAGCTTTGTGACTTCAAGCAACCCTGGCCAGTCGCTGGCTTCCTAGTGTTCGTTTTGCATGTACCGTGTAGGTTGTGAGGGCATTTATGGCTGTTGAGATAGAATATTACTACACTTGGCTGGGAAATACATGGTCGTTTAGTTCACGTACGAGTCCTAGTTCTTAGACGCGCATCTTTGCAAGTAAGTCAAGTGCTTCTATATAGATTATGAAGAAGTGTTACATGCTAGTCATTATTGATATATGTTCTTATTTAAACACTTTGGATCCTCATTTATTCACGCAATATCCCTAATACATCAACCAATAAGTCATCTAACCAGAAGGCTCATAAGCGGCTGTCCCATTAGGATCCGACGCCAAAGCCGTCATATTCTTATTTCCCGGCTTGAGATAAGTCTTGCTCTTCGGCAGACCATCAAGCGTCGCGTCAGGCAAATGTAAGTGATCCTTCACAATCTGCCTAGGCGTAAGAGCCAGCCACTGCGCGACTGAAATATCCGTGAACTTGGCCTGCTGCAAGACTTCAAGGAAGATCACGTCTTCAGTGCCCGTGTTCTCAATGTAGTGCGCGTTGGAGGCAGGGATGTAGCCTACATCTCCTGCCGTGTAGTCAAATGTACGGGATGCTTGTGGGGCTTGGAATACTGTTATGCGGGCAGAGCCTTCAAGGAAATAGTTCCACTCGTCGCTAGTTAGGTGCCAGTGCATCTCACGCATGGCTCCAGGTTGTACCGTCACGAGCGCGGCCGCAAAGTCGAAGGCAATTGGGAAGGTAGCGGTGTCGATGATCTTGACTGAGCCACCCGGGGTCTCGTATGGCTTTTGCTGAGACCACTGCAACACAGGAGAGTCAGTAATTTCCTGTTCAAGAAGGTTTCGGGGGTGCTATTTCCTCTTTTGGGAAATATATGCAGTAAATCGGAGTACATAAGATGAAACTGAAAGTGATAAAGGAGCATATGAACAAAGGCCCAGAGTTGCTTACGTGGTAGGTGTAGCTGCCATTGTGAGACAAAACCCCGGCTGGACCCGTCACATTTTGAGCGGAAATGTTGGCGGGTGCTGGCGTTCCATCAAAAATGTATAGCTGTTCTGTTGGGAGATTGTCGAACGCCGAGACAGGTGTTTGGAGATCCTTCGAGAGCACTTCCTTAGGGTTGCGCTGGAAGAGTTCAGACACCAAGAAAGTGGCATCTTCGGAGAAGTCGCCTTGGTCGAAAACAAGAAGGAACTCGGTGCCCTCGTCACCGGCTTGGATTGAGTGTGGAACTCCAGCGGGGAAAAACCACCTTGTTCAGTCAGCCTTGGATTCTGCAAATTTGAGCGAGTGGTATGCATACACATCACCGGCACTGATATCATCAATAAATGTCTCGCCATCCTCGTTCACAGCTGCCAATCTAACACTACCTTTGAGCATGAGGGACCACTCGTTTGCAGTGTGCCAGTGAAGCTCTCTATAAGCATGTGGTGCAAGGCGCATGTTAACGCCAGCCATTTCCTTTGCCTCTGGCAATTGGTCTGTATTTTGCTGTCTAGCCCACCCTGAATGCTTTCCCGTTCCAAATCGGTTGTGGCTAAGACCTAATGACCACTGAAGTTGCGGTACGCTCCCCCAATCTGTTCCTGGAGGTGCAAATAGATCTGGATTTAATTTCTCGTACGCATAGGTCCCTGATAGAATGAGCAAAGTGTCTCATCACCTCTTATGGGGTACCTACTTGGGCCTGGATCTGTCTGACCACCATCGCCGCGAAGAGCCTGCGGATTCTCAACGCTGTTAAAATCAAGATATAGGCCGAGGTTCTTGTCTGCTTCTTGGCCGTTCACCAAGGGGTAGTTAGAGACAATAGCAGAGTCACCACCGGAAAGTGATGAGGGCTTCGCGACCTCCCCAAGGAGACTTTCGGGTCCGTACAGAGAGCCAGAAGCGGAGGTGACGGTGGGTGACGGTGGGTGACGGTGGGTGACGGTGGGTCAACACCACCGACCGGGCCTGAGTTCTCTCCATAATCCATTTGGGGAGCTGGAGCAGCGAGAATGGCAGGCAGTAGCCCGGCCGCCAGGAGGGCTTTGAGCATCAGAGTGACTTGCTGCATTTTGACGGGTCTAGTAAGGTCTTACTTGAAGGAACAACTGTGCGCCTGGAAGCAAGACATGAGAGGTCATATATATACTCGGGGTATAAGATCAAGTTCAGACTAGTACTCACAAGTCCGCGTCAAGCTCCGGATTGGAATTATAACTGCTTATTCCACCCATGCCCTGCCCCATTTTACTACGGCTAAATATGAATGACCGAAGCAGAGGAAAGGAAAAAGACGGTGGCTACTTAGACCAGATCGAGTGAGAAGTAATTAGGACGCGGGGAAGCGGCTTTTTCCCAGTCATCATGGTGTCATTACTGAAAGAGTGAAGATCCAGGTACGCCACAACGCCCTGCCTAGTATGGGTAGATTTAGTGGGATACGGGCTACTTGGATCTCAACTACCGTAAGAGAACAGCTTTGGCTCAGGATGCTAGGTTTTCTACCGCCACCAGCATGCTGTTTGTCAAAATTAAATCTCAACGTCGACCATAGTCTGCCTAGATGCACTTATATGGTGAAAAGGGAGTTAAAAACATTGTCAATTAAGCACTCAGCCTTTGTCCAAAATGAATCAATATGGCATACACACTTTCAACAGACTCTGGCGTTGTTGGCCGTTTACGGCAGGCTCGGGATGGTATATGGTATGAGGAAGTACCTAGATAATGATGACTTGCAGGCATGGCTCGATTATTAATTGTCAACCATGCAGGGAGCCGATCAGCCCCAGCCGTGCATGAGCCTCAAGCAAACTTAGCAAAGGCAAGGGCTCCGTCACCCACTACTGTAAGCGATTGCCGCCGCTGCTGCTCTCGATACCGACTTTGACGGACGTCAGCCCAGAAAGGGCTAACTTTATTCAAACATTGCCGCTCAGACACTTGCAAGAATCAAAGTGATGCGTTCTTTGCCTCGAAGTAGCTTTGTCGCGGTTTTCAAGCTCGCATCAGGCGGACGGATGAAGCTATCCCAAATGTTGGAGCGGCATCGAACCCCCTGACGTTGGAGATGAGCGCCCGTCCTGCATGCCAAGAATTCGAAAAGCTTGTTCCAGCCCCGCCATTTCCCTTCGAACTGACCACAATGTCCGAGACAACTCCGGAATAACAATACTTCTTCGAATGGATAATCCTCGTTCTACTAAGGTTTGTACGTACTCTGACAATCTGACTACTTGTTTACTGCTTACACTGCGTCTCTTCACCAGAAGGGAGAATGATCATCATCGCAGCTGCTCGTAAACTTGGAATCAACTCAGATTTGCGAGGTGGGAAAGATGGGGCTTGAGCTACTGATCTTTCGGGGCGTTTTGCCATCTTTGGATCAAAATGTGTGATCGAACAGACTCATTGAATGAATAACTTCAAGGATAAGCTCGGTCTGAGATCGCGAACTCGGATTTGATCCTCGCCATCAGTGCTTTCGGATTTCCCATTGCTTCCATGAAATCACGATTACCGCCTACAATTGTAGGCGGGGTCTGTGAGATTGTTATTTGATGACTTGAAGCGAACAAATGCAAGTCAGTGGCGTATTCTGAATATATTTCTTTCAAGGACCGCTCAGTCAGGCTGCCGTCACTGTGAGTCCAGACATTTCCCATTCGCATGGAGTTGATTGGCTCATGTGCGAGTGCACGAATCCTGAGAGAAATTTAAGGAGGTTTAAAAAATCTAAAGCTAGTGCTGATGCTTGAAATGCTGTGTTAAAAATTTCGGAGTCTCTGGAAAATAATCTTGAAAATCCTTCCATTTTTTTGACTCGCAGATCATGGTCAGCACAGGTGAACTTTTGATGAAACTTTCACCCGGAGGACTCTTGACAATTCTTGCTCTGCGACATATATATGTGTTATACAACAATTTAAACTCCTTTGAATGGCCAAATATTGTTGTGGTATCCTGGTCTTACTCTCAATCCATTGGACGTGAATAATGAGCGGTATATTTCCACTAAGTACATATTTTGTTATGATTCAAATCTGACGATTGTGAATGGGAACGTCGTTTCAACGAGAGGCTATATTTTTGACACTGTTCTCATGGCCAATGCATATCTTCCAACAAGTACCCGTTTGGTCTGGAACCATCCTCTACTATTGATCTAGCCAGACATCCCTCATAATGGGCCACAATCATGTTCATGATGGCCTGGATGCTCTATTACGTCGAATGGGGGGCGACAAGAATGCCTTTACAAAGTACAAGCGAAGCCAAGAAATGGGGAGAGAACGACGGAGTCATAGCCGCGGCTATAGCGATGAGGAAGGAGAAGAATATTATGGTCGTCAAGGAATTGGCCGTCGAAGATATCAAGCACCATACCTGGGACCTCAACAACCACCCATGAACAATTTTCAAAATGCAGCTCCTCTTATGCCGCTTCAACGTCTACCGAATGGCCTTCCACAGCTGCAAGGCCCCCCTCAGATGCCAAATATACCGCAAGCAGACGTGCAACCTCCGTTGATTGCTCGTTATCGTGGTGGCCAACGTCAACTGATTCGCAATCCTTTGTACGTACCGGGAGCGCAGCCATTTCCTCAACCCGCTCCCCTGCTCCCAATTCCGCAGGCCCAGCCAGCTATTCCGAGTTATCACCCCTCTGCAGGTGCAGCTCCTGAGCCACCGTCGAAAGTTCCAACACGATTGCCTTCCCAGCATCAATCAAGTTCCGCTAGCCCTCAGAGCTCTCAGAGGAGCAGCTCTCAATACCAAAGCTCGCAGCGTGAAGCTTCCTCGTACAGCACTTTCGCACCTCCACCGCCATACAAAACCATGGCCGAGTCTAGCTCTCAACGCCCCAGTTCTCAACGTGAAGCTTCGTCACACAGCACTCTTAAGCCTCCCCCGCCGTCATCCCAGCCTCATCGCTCCACAAAGTCGTCTGAACGTCCTTCCGAAACATCAACTAAGGCAGTCAAGACAGAAAACTATAAGTTAGGAGGGATGGGTAGAACCATTGTTGAAGGGCAAGTAGCTAGTTCGAGTCCTTCGAAGTTGAAGACGGTGACCACAGTTTCCAAGACGGCAACTGCGGTTTCGAAGACACATGGTTATAGGCTGGGGAAGATGGAGAGAACGATTGTTGAAGGTCAAGTGCCTAGCTCAAAGACAAAGGAGGCCAGTGGCAGGTAGGTGTAGACAGGCATGGGCAATTTCTTCGGGCAACCCTTGAAGGGATGATTTCAGCTGGCTGCTGGAGTTCAGGTTGCGAGACGTTTTAAAGAGACTATGAATGCTATGCATTCTTTTGCCCTTCCCTATCTGCCATGTTTTTTCGCCCGTTGCCGTGTATTTGCTTGTCTCGCATTTTTGCGAAGAATTGTTGTTCTATACACCATGGAAACTGCTGAAATAATGAAGAAGTGGGGAGTTTGCTGGGCATGGGCCTTAAGTTGAAACATTTGAGGGTTGTAGTCACCCGACTTGAAGCAAAGCAGGGCTATTTTGTGATTCAAACCGTGCTTGAAATTTCTTCACGTTTGCCACTTTGTTTGTTCTTGTTCAATATCGAGAAGCGCCGGGATGATGAACTTGGTATTCCACAAAGATTCCTAGCTATATTCAATTACTTATGGTCATGAAACATTGACAAGGTTGGTTCCCTTCACCCTACTCACTGATGTAAAACTTCCGGGAATAATTGAATAATGCAGCCGTACAATCACACAAGCAATCACAATCATTCATTCAACCCGTAAATGATATATTTTGAGATTCTTTCCACACAAAACTCTCGCCTTCTCTGTCTGCCATATCATTTGGAGGTAATAGGTTTGCACCCACTAGCGCTTCCGTCCTGCGGCACATACTATGGCTTGGGTGGACATATTCAAGAAAGGAGAAAACAAAAACAACGACAACCCAAAGCCAAAAGTACCAACCCCCCACAAGAAGAAAGTTGGACGTCCTATAATGCCTTCAAAGCACGACAAAGGGGACATCCTACCAGCACCCACTACTGCTCCTGACTGGACAACAAAGATAGGAGACTCAATGTTGGACTTCAAGGCCAGAAAAGAGAAGAAGAAAGCCGACGAGGCAGCGAAATTAGCCCAGTGGAAGGCTAAAGAAAGGGGCGAACAGCGGGCCTTTGTCATCGCCCAGGAGGAGTTCATGCGAAAGAATCCAAATCATTTCTATAGGGAAAGCCAGAAGAGGAAACACGTGAAGAAATTGAGGGGACTTAGGAAGAAATGGTTTGGTGATGATGATGGAGAATCAGCTGGCAGCGGTCTTGGGCCGATTTCAGAAGCTGAGGAGGCCGAGGGAGGAGAGGAAAGTCCGCCGGATCTGGTTCCGAGCATGAGAACAAATGAGAGACCGACGCATGTTTCAGCGAGAGACGCAAGGAATAGTGCTAGATCAGAAGGAAAGTTATCACGCGCCAGTGGGAGCGCAGAGGGGAGCGGCAGGGATGCCTACGCAGCCCAAGGTCAATCACAACGTTCAAGTCAGCGCGAAGCCAGCGAGCAACAAAAAAGCTCCAACAAGCCCACCAGAGAAGCAAGCCGGCAGAAATCATCCGTCAAGCCAACCCCCCCGGGCTTTTTAGGAAGTGTCAGCCCGAGCAACGCAGAAGAGCAGAACAAAATCCGTCAAGACAGCAAAGACAGCGCCAAACGACGAGATGGATCTCAGCAATCCCAACCATCGCGTGATACCACACAAACACAACGAACAGCAGACTACAACCTTGGCAACATGGCCAGAACGCATGTTGAAGGTATGGCTCCTGGAAACCCGACAGCATATCGGCCTACCTCGAAACTGAGAACTACCACGGTCAAGGGATCTAGGGCAACCAAGAAGACCACAGCTACAGCTGCAAATAAAATGGGAGATATGAAAAGAACCATTATTGAGGGGCAAGTACCGAAGAGTCAACTGCCTACGAATTTGAAGAGTGCAACAGTGGTCTCTAAATCGGAGAACCAAGGCAAACTTACTTATACGTCTCCGAAGGACGAGCAAGGCAATTTGCCCCATGGGTGGCAGGAGAATAAGGATGGTAAGGGGAGAACTTTCTATCAGAATTTCATCACTAGAGAAACGTCATGGAAACCGCCTTCCTCATAGGAAGGTAGAACTTTTAACGGAAGGAAGCTTGCAAGACCCACGAGCGGCCCCTTCTCATTCGGCAGATTGGGGATTGTAGGATGGAATCGAAGAAAGCGACGATATTAGAGAAGACCGGGGTATGCGAACCAAATATAGTTTATTCGGGCATCTATTGTCACTTAATAACGTATCTTTGACGCTTGTATGCCCGCTCCTGAACTCCTGACCTGTTGCTATGCAATTAACACCGAACCTCGACCCCTCCCCGACTGATGGTCAAATACTTGACACCTTTGTAAGGCTTGACTCCTTCTCCTAAGCCGCGACTTTTCCTTGTATCAATAACGACACTCTCAACTTTAATGCCACTCGCTAGCCAGCCCTTTACAGCGAAGCTAACGGCAGCAGAACTTGGCATGAGGATTTTGTTCTGCGCAACCTTACGCGCATCAGTAGCCTCGTCTGTTTTTTCGGGCGCCTTTTCCGACTCCGCAGATGTACTTTGATATGTACCTTCATCGTAGTCGTATCTGCCGTCGAGTCTGAAGCCACTACTCTCAAAATCTTCATCATCTCCCAGAGGACCGGCAACAGTGCAGCGCAGTGTTGCACCTCCTGCTACTGCCTCTTTTGCTGGGATATGCCACTCTAAATTCTCGCCTCCTGGATTGTACGTAGTATCTCCTCTGCTGGCTCTAATTTCGGGCAAATTTCGAACGTCTGCTGGTAGTGGTATTGTGACTATTAAGTCTTCCAACGTCGGAGTACTAGATGTGCCCACTTGCCCCCCAAAACCGCCACGACCTCCAATGTGGCTGCTACCCCGTGACGATGATCCAGACGTAGATGAATTACCCTGGCCAGAGACCTTGGTAATGAACAGTCGGACTTCGAAATCAGATCCCGTGGGTCCAAGACTAGTTTTCACTTCAAGTTGAACAGGCAACTTCAAATTCGACGCACTCGTCGAGCCAACTTTGCCGTTTTGAAAAGGCAGTAAATCCACTTCATACCCGGCTAATACGAATCGTCCATCAGGTGGAACGAAGCTTAGTTCTCCAGGCTTTTCTCTCCACCTGGCTAACCTCACACATGGGTGGAATACAGGAAGCTCCATAACGCTGTTAATGTTCTGCCGTCCTGAAGGAGTTGAAAGATTTAGAAGCAGGTCTGGTACTCCTGATATTTTGGACGTGAAGGCAATCGTCCCATTTGCAAAAGCTCCCAGGGGTCGGCCAGAAGGAGCAAGTGTGACGGTGAGAGTTTCCACAATATCAACATATAGTTCATTAGAAGTATGCCGGACGTTTGCTCTCCGCCAAGGCAGAGCTGGGGTATTTGCTGCCAGCGATCCAGTGGAAGATATAGCAGACATATTCGAGTTTGAGGCGGAAGAGAATCCCGCTTTCCTACATATAAATTCATCAGACACCAAACCAAACTGTTTTCAATTTCGAACAAACCCTGGAATATTGATCCCTCCTAATAACTTGTTGATCCAGCCTTCGACCTCAACGACGTCCCGCAGAGCATTCGGCTCGGTGGTGCTCACAGCTCCGGCATCGCACATCTCATTGAGAAGCTGCGCCACGACATCGTAACTGCTCTCGACCTTGTGCGCCAATAATGGCGAGCCAATAAACTCCTCTAATACATCTATGATTCGGTGTAGGAATTCGAGGGCAAGCAGAGGCTCTACATCGGAGGTCGAGGTGAGGAGAAAGAGTAGGTTCGAGTGGACGAGACTGAAGACCAGTGTGGGCGGGGAGACATTTGGAAGGTATATCAGATTCGGTCGCGGTTGAGGATGGCTCATGTACAGAGGGAGGAGCTGAGTGGCAGAGAGAGGGCGAGCTGTGTAGGTGTGCGACAGGATTGGGCGGCTGGAGCACGTCAATCGTTGAGCTTTTAGGGGATCACTTCGGCTTACTTGTGCTCATCATAAATGTGCAAGGCCTCTAAAGCGCCACTCATAGTCACTTTGTAGTTGTTATCGAGTCATTTGAAGCTTGGAGTGAGGAGGGGTTGATGCTGGAGACGTGGACGTGGGGGCTGCAAATCGCGAAACCAAAGCTTCGACATCGTTCGCGAGCTTCTCCTTTTGTCATCAACAACACCGATCAGCTCGACATTGGAACTCGACGAGAGGGGAGGAATCTGGAAGAGCGTTTCGGCTCATCACTGTACATATTCATCGTGATGCCAGCACCAACAATTCCAAGTGTACAACAACTTGACCGACCTGAACCCCTACAAGATGTTCTTGCAAAGGACAGGCCAGAAGATTGTATGCCGTGCAGAGTTACAGGTGCGAAGCTCTTTTATACGAGGAATAAAATACTGATACGAGAATCAGGAGCTGCTGCCTTCATCGGACTCGGTGGATATACATACTTCTCTGGCCATGCTCAACTCCAAGCGCAGCAAGCAAAAATAATACAGAGCAAGAGCTTGTTTGGGATGAAAAGTCGACAAGCTGGCATCACCACCATTGCTCTGACTCTTGCAGGAATGGGTTTCTGGAGGTTGGTTAACTAGAGGACTGAGATGTCATGGCAATCGAGCCACGCGCGGGGCGTTCTGCGGCCGACAAAAAATGATGCTTCAAGTCGAGTGGAATTCTCAAGATCCGCAGTTCCCCGGTATTGGTCATTAGTCTTCGCGGAAAATTTTGGAGGAAGGCAAGCAAAGCTAGATGCTAGAGAGACTGTTTCCGGCTCAATGTCTACAAAGGGTCGCATTTGTTGCTCCATTTGGACTATCATCCTTCTGCGCCTTTACTAGCCAAGATGATGTAAGGAATATCGACGGTATGTAGTCCTGGAGAAGGAAGGATACAAGGGAATCATGTATAATAACGGGTTACTTCGATACGGGAATATAGACTTAATGATCCATTTATCATATAGAGCGTCAAGACATGCTACTATCTACATTAAAAGAGTCGATTTCTCACACCATCCGCATTCTTTTAAATTCCAAATAGTAATATCAAACTTCAAACTTTGACTAAGTGAAAGTGAAAGCTCCTGATTTGTGATTCGTCCTTTTCCTTCTGCTGGCTTGTTCTCATTGGACCCCTGTCAAAAAGCATCGGCTGAAAGATTGACTTCCCCGATTATTTTTTGGAGCTCAACCTTGTGAGCTACAAAGCTTCCATCAAGAGCAGCCTCGCCCCAATTCTCGATCCTTTAGAGCCCCTCCTACAAGATGGCAATTACCATACTTGCGCCAACTCCCGCCAGAGTGCCATATTTAGCCGCAAACACCTCAGATTCCGAAGATGGCGGGGTTGATCTGGAAGGAGACCTTGACATGCGCCCTTCAAAACGCGCGCGACGCGAGAAGGATATTGTTACTCCTGGAGAAATTGTGACTGACGATCCCCAATGGATGAGGTATATGAGCTCTGGGCGCAAATGTGAGAAAGATATTTACTGATATTTTCCTAGAGGTCATGGCACATTTATCGCACCCTCTTCCACCGAAATCGTAGCTACAGTAGCAGGCACCGTTCAAAAGACCAACAAACTCCTCTCCGTTCGACCTCTACGCGCACGATATACTCCCGAAATTGGCGATTTGATTGTGGGTCGCATCGTGGAAGTACAGTCCAAGCGATGGCGCGTTGATGTTGGTGCTCCTGTTCTGGCGGATTTGCCTCTATCTGCTATCAATCTTCCTGGGGGCATTCTGCGCAAGAGGACAGAAACTGATGAGCTACAAATTCGCACATTTTTCAGTGAGGGAGATTTATTGGTTGCTGAGGTTCAGAGCTTGCGTCAGGATGGAAGCGCCAGTCTACACACAAGAAGTCTAAAGTATGGGAAATTAAGGAACGGAGTATTCATGAGTGTTAGTGGAACCGGTGGTGGCGGCGGTGTGGTAAGGGCTAGGAGACAAGTTTGGACAATTGACACTGTCAATGCGGGTGGGAAGGTCGATGTTGTTCTGGGTGTCAATGGATACATCTGGATCAGCAAGCATGTTGAAGTAGCCGGTGGTGATACAGCAATTACGAGGATGGAGGAGAGCGTCAGCAGCACCGTCTATTCGAGTCAGAACGACGAGATCGCGCCAGAGACCAGGAGAGAAATCGCGAGGATTCAGGGAGTTATAAATCTCTTGGTGGAGGAGGCACTAAGGGTGGACGAAGATATGGTTATGAAAGGTTACGAAGCTGCTGTTATGATTGATGGCGAAGACGAAGGTGAAAGCGATGCCTATCTTGGAGGAGAGAAAGGCAAGAGAGTGTTGAGCTTGTTGAGCGGCCCCTAAAATGATACACGAGTCATGATCAAACGTGTTTCTGGGCCGTGATGGATCTCGGTCCGAAGCACGAAGGGACGTGGCCGCTTTCATGACGATCTCGGTGTTGCACAGTAGGATCTGGATCTTTGAGATCGAAGATCAAGCGGAAATTGCCAGGGAGAGCCTCATTCCTAGTATTTTAAAACCGTAAGGCGATTTTTGACTGAGGTTGACGACGTAACAACAACACCAGCAGCAACTATGCTTGCAGGTACAGTATCATTATTAATGCAGTTCCTGCGGTCATGCGGCTGCGAACACGTCAGAATCAAGATTGCGTTAACTTTCAGCCCACAGGCCTTGTCAAATAATAACAAAGCAAAGATATCTCCTACATTTTCGGGGATTTCCGCCCGAAACCGAAGTCCTTTCGGCGATACAAACCTTCTTTTCGGAAGAGTGCCAAGGCTTATCAGCTTCACACTAGAAACGTCATTGTTCAGATCCCTTTTTTAAGCCCCGCTGGTTTTTTGCGCCTCAAACGTTCACTAGACCTCATGTTGAGACAGATGCCGACGGAGCGCCGATTCTTTTTCTGCACAGCTCCACATAATAGTTTCCAGTAGCCAATTCCTCCCCAGTACATGATGTAAAACCGGGGCTTCAAGGACCTGTGCTCGTTTTGTTCGCCTTTTCTTCAATTCATGGACCGACGCTTTCACAAGAATGAGAACCAGTAACCAGGTAAGGAACTTGGTAATGTACTTCGGACTTCGGTGACGCCTGGATTTGTATGTCTGCTTAGGAATCTTATATTCAAATTTTCTTGCGGAGGGTCGAACCTTTCATATAAAGTCAAGCACCATTCTCGCCGTTCCACTTCTCACACTACATCTACACATCTTTAGACATACTACAGCGTTCACCATTAATTCATTCCCCAAATCCCGATTTTAAAAAATCAACCCTCACAAGCAACATGGTTGACTTCACCGTATTCAAGGGATCCAAGGGAGGAAAGATTATCAAGTCCCAAACAAAGAAGGAGCTTGGCCACAGTGATGTCCTTATCAAAGTTACTCATTCTGGTCTCTGCGGTACAGATCAACATTACAAGGAGGCAGATATGGTCTTAGGTCATGAAGGAGCAGGAGTCGTAGAGGTATGCAGCTTTCTTTTCCAACTCCAAACTTGCAAGACTAACAACGGGCCAGGAAACCGGGTCTTCAGTCAAGAATTTCAGCAAAGGTGATTCTGTTGGATGGGGGTATCAGTACGTTAAAATTTTCCCTTCTCCTCATGAAATGCTGGGAGCCGAAATCCTCGGGAGTCTTCTTCGGGAGCTCAGCTCTTGAATAATCTGAAATCTTTGTCAAAACCCCATACTAATTCATCTACAGACACAGTTCTTGCGGCCACTGCAAGCAATGCTTGACTGGTCACGAAACTCTTTGCCCTGAGCGCGCGATGTACGGTTCCTCAGATCTTGACCAGGGATCTTTCTCCCACTACGCAATCTGGAAAGCCGACTATATCTTCAAGATCCCCAAAGGCATTGCTCGTGAGCACGCCGCTCCTCTAATGTGTGGCGGGGCGACCGTCTTCAACGCCCTGCACTCATTCGGCGCCAAGCCCAGCGACCGCATTGGCATAATCGGTGTAGGAGGATTGGGGCACTTGGCTATCCAATTTGCTGCTAAAATGGGATCTGATGTTGTGGTATTCTCTACTACCGACAGCAAGAAAGAGGAGGCTATGAAATTGGGGGCCACTGAGTTCGTCGCTACCAAAGGTGTAAAGGAATTGCAAGTGTCGGGCGCCATTGATCATCTCCTCGTCACTACCAGTCAACAACCCGATTGGAAGCAATTTTTGCCAATCATGGCTCCGGGTGGATCTATTTACCCACTCACCGTCTCCAACGAGGATCTAAAAATTCCCTACATGCCTATCATTGCGGGTGAGTTGAAGGTGCAAGGCTCTTTGGTTGCGGCTCGACAGGTTCACCGAGATATGTTAGCATTCGCTGCGCATCACCAGATCAAGCCTATCATTGAGACGTTTCCTATGACAGCTGAGGGTATCGAGGAGAGCATGCAGAAATTGGACGAGGGCAAGATGAGATACAGGGCTGTCTTGGTTGTAGAGTAAGCGTTGGGAGTGTAATATATCGTTTGTGCATTGCGGTGGCGTATTAGACGAAGCGAATAATTTAGTATTAGTATGAAAATCAACGTATCTTCTGTATGTCATGGGCCCAGGGGTATTGATGACCATGAGCTTGACTCCTAATACTTTTGCCATATCGGGCGCCCTCAAAAGGAGGCTCTCTAGCTCTCGCCATACTCTCGCCACAACGACAATGCGGAACATTCCCCGAAGGACGAGCTTCCTAGCTACCTATTGCAACAAAAGCTTATGATCAGCGCTTATTCTTTGGAAGCTTCCCCGAGGTACAACCTTTTCTTGTTGGTCCAGCTCCACCTGCCAACAACCCTCGAAATTAAGGAGAAGCTCTCCAGGGGGAAATTGAGACTTGTGCGAAGTGCAACAAAAGTTTCCATATATTTTCGAATGCTGCCTCATTCCATCATTTGATAGAAACGCAGTGCGATTTTGAGATATAGGACAAGTAGGCCACAACCAAACCCACCATCTCAGAGAGAGTTAAACCAACAATACAAGGGCAGTCCCTATCCTCATCAAGCCGCCAAAAAGCACAAAATTCATTTTACAGTTCCCGTTCATCTTTGACCCCTATCTCAACCAGGGAGACAAGGAATTAGCAGTAAAATACTTGCTTGCGCCTACCGCAATCGCGGCAACAATCGCCCATCTCAACAGGCCACTTTTAACTCCCGCCCCTCCCAGAGCCCCTATAAAAGCTAGCCAATATCCAAGACCCTTAATCTCCTTTCCACTTCTATCGAAATTAGGTTTCAGCTCGCTCATCTTCCTGAATTTCTCGAGCTTCCCGGCATATGGTGGGTAGCGGATATCCAAAAGCTTTTCCATCCACCTAGGTGTCGTGGTAATGGAGCGACGGTGGGTGAAGGTATCGAACGATGCTTTTCCTCTGTAGGCGCCTTGACCAGAGTCGCCAACACCTCCGAATGCGAGGGTTGGGATAGAGCCATGATAGAAGGCGTCGTTGACAGAGGCACCTCCAGAAGTTACTTCGTTGAGAACTATAGCTTTGATTAGTTTCTGGTCCGGAGTAAAGCATAACTGCGTGGGGCGACCAGTTATTGGGATGAACGACAACTTACTTTTGGTTGTCTCGGACTTTGAGCCGAATGCATACAGCCCCAATGGTGTCGAGTGGACAGAATTTGCAGTTCGAATAGCTTCTTCAATATCATCGACGGCAAGGAGAGGAATCAAAGGACCAAATGATTCATCTACAATCATTGAATCATATTGGTCTTGCACCAACACCACTGTGATCTCAATAAAATTATCGGATTCATCCATCTCTCCACCAATTAGAATTTTTCCTTTCGAGTCGTCAACCATTTTCTTGATCCTGTGGAAATGTCTGTTATTGGCAATCCGAGCATAGTCTTCACTGTTCTTTTGACCCTTGGGATAGAACTCCTTCAGTGCAACCTTCAGCTCCTCGATGAATGCAGGCAAGATATCTTTCTCGACCATGATGTAATTTTGACTGATGCAAACTTGGCCAGCATTCAAGAGTTTACCCCAAAGCATTCGGCGCGCGGCAAGACGGGGGTCAGCGTTCTTGGTAACAAATGCGGGATTGCGACCTCCCAGTTCAAGGCACACAGGAGTCAGGGTCTCGGCTGCCTTTTTCGCAATAATAGTTCCAACTCCAGCACTGCCAGTGTAAAAAATCTTGTCCCACTTCTCGTCCAGCAAAGCAGTGGTCTCAGGGATGGCACCATTGACAACGGCATATGCGTTGGGGTCAAGAGACTCTTCAACAATCTTCTTGAGAACCATTGCGGTTGCAGGTGAGACCTCAGATGGCTTCAAGACACCGGTACACCCAGCTGCGATAGCACCAATAAGGGGGCCAAGAGAAAGTTGGACCGGGAAATTGTATGCCCCAATAACCAGAACTGTCCCGAGAGGTTCCTTCTTGATTCTTGGGCTCAATAACTTATTGGTCAGAGCCATATCTGGAGCTGACTCATCTTTCGTCCATTTCTCCAAGTTCTTTGTAACAAATATGATATCATTCTTGCACCAGTCAAGCTCTGTGAGCGCAGTCTCGAAAGCTGGCTTGCCGAGATCCATCTTACACGCCTCTACAATGGCATCTTTGTTGTCATCCAATGCCCAATAGAGCTTGCGTAGCTGCACCAGTCGGTAGGACAGAGGTTTCGTCTTTTGGGTTCGGAAGGTAGTCTTGCATAGGTTTACTGTGCTTGAAATGGATTCGATGGCAGTCGCCTCGAAAGGGGCGATGTTGACGGGAGCCATACTGATGGATCTGCGCAAACTGGTGTTAGCATGCTGCAAATTGCAACTCTGAAGCGTGGTACTTTGTCTCACGGAGCTTATCAAGAGAACCCTTTGAAGCTTTGAACCTCTGCGTAGGAAATAATTGTTGGCTCTCGTTGAGCAGTAATCAGGGAATAGCGAGCCCTTGCTCCTCCTAAAGTATCGCACCGGAGCACCTTTGCACGAAGGCACTTGCCAATACTTCTCGCCAGAATTGACAACTGTTTCGTAGCAGTTTAGATTTTACCTGCCTCGTGCTGGACAAAGAGGGCGGCACTGATTTGAAGGTCCTAAGCCGCGTGGAACATCCAAACTGGGGGAATAATCAATGGTAAGGTGTTGGATACGACACCAGACAAAATAGTACGGAATTGACAGATATTAAACGATATACTTACTTTCGATCACGGATCGTCTCTGTCTCGGCTTAATTCGGCTGTGAAAAGAGAAGTCTTAGTTTTTGTTGAGCCCTCAGAGCTTGATGTTGGTGATGTTGGTAAGATGAGTTTCAAACAATGCGGGGTGAAGCTTGACTAATACAGGTGAAGTACCAGGTTTCTCTTTTAGAGGCCTCGATGTGGGAGTCCCAAAGTCACACAAAGTTTTCAAATGCCTTTACCAAAAAGACGAAAGGGTAGGCCAACTCCGTGGGGAATGAGTTGTCGAATATGTATTTAAGGGGGCTTGACTGTCAACCGGGTCTTGGATTCCTGGTTATGATGCCGAGGTACGCGTCCCTGCGCGTGCTGATAATTCCTGGTTGCCGCAACGCAGTGGGGACAATACCATAGCGCAACAAGACAATCCGAGGCACACGTGAGAAGGGATAAGTCATGGTAAGGCTTTTCTAAGAACATGAATATTTCTCCAACCTGGTAATGAGCCTTGCAAGGCGTACTCTTGGAAAATCTGTTTTCTTTCTACCAATACCACGCTCGTGTTGTACATTCGAGCTTCCTCGGTGTATTTACAATATCTTACAGGTTCACCAGGTCGTATGCCCTTTCAATTACCTCCTAACTGCCACTTTCTTGCCTTTCGCCTTGCCGCCTTTACTGCCAGTCATGACCATCTCGGGTAGAGCTTCACGGACCACAGGTCTAGCCATAACTGCTTCAATCTGTTTGATACCATCTACCAATTGACCTTCCAGCTCTAATTTTTTATCTCTCTGCTCCAATTGTGACCGATAGTTGGCCAGCTCCTTGCGGCGTTGATCTGTCAAAATCCATTCCTGGGGGAATTGCGGCTTTGGCTTGAAGTGGTGATGTCTGGTATCTAAAGGTACATCCTCAAAGGTGTCCGTAGGGTCCTGCTTTAGTTAGACAACGCTCATTCCAGCATTTGGAGGAAACATACTCTTGCTTCCTTGAGAAGTGTATCGACCAAATCACCAAGGTATCGCTTGTTCTGCGCCTGTGTTTCGTACATCTCGCAGCTCATCCGTACAGTGTCCGCCTCCGGGTTGTATCTTACTCCAACCAGTTTCTTCAACTTGTCCCTTTGAACTGGAGTAAGATTGGGCATATCTGCTGGAGAGAATTCGAGCACGACTTTCTTCTCGGCTGGATGATGCTCGCCCATATATGTGGTATATCTGAAACGCAACGGCATATCCGCTGTCGGTGGTTCGAATGGCTTTGCTAATTCTGTATTACTTGATTAGCATATCTCTTCGTTATTCAGCTGTGATGCACCAAGACGTACTCGACAAAAGTGGCATTTCCCACGCAGCTAATCTAGCATAGTGTCTCCACTCCCTATGTTGTTCCAATTCTCCGTGTGCTAGTGAAGGAAGATCGTCATGATCATCCTCATCAAAATCGCCATCCTCGAAAGGCTCGGGGTCTCCCATATTCAGGAAGGTCTCCTTAAGCTTCTTCCTCCTCCGGTCTAAATCAGGCCCCGGAGGACCAAATTCGATCTCTGCATCTAGCAGGTCCTGCAGATCTTGCTTATCGGCTGCCAATTCTTCGTCCAGGTTATACCCTATCGCCTTTTCAACTTTTGCCAGCACTTCTTGCTCCTCGGGGCTGCGTTCCTTTGGAGGTGGAAAAGAGGTACTGGCGAAGGCTCTCCGTCTCGCAATCGATCGAGCTGTATATCGTTGCGATAATGGCGCACAGGCGCAGCTTCTTGCCATGAGGCGGAAGCCATGCAACGCTGCTGCCATATCTGGTGGTTTGAAGAAGGCGCGATTTGGATTTTAATCACAGGTTGATACAATTTCTTGAGGTCGGATCGCTACTCCAAACAAGGCTAGCTCAACCTTATTATTTAAACGATCAAAATTGATATTGAGACTCTATACCTCTACCACTACAAGTACCCAGAATCATTCACATCGCAGCTCAAGTAACTTTCTGCAAAGTCCAAAGACATAGTGAAGAAAACAGTCGTACGTTTCTTACGTTCGGTCGCGGTCAACAACTCTCATTCAATTGCAGACCAGGTTGCAAACATTTAGAGCGGATATTCGAAGCGCAACTTCAAATACATGAGGCCGACCCATCGGCGGACATTGTCATCATTTCGCTTGGTGGAGTATCGATTTATCTGAGCCCGCTTGGTTACTTTCAATACAAAGAAATCATGCGTCGCGAAATCTTCGTCACAACCGGAGCCACTGCTGATTTTCCAGACTTGGTGGCCAACGCAGTGTCTGACGAAACGCTCAAAACCTTGTCTGAGCTTTCGTTCACGCATCTCACTATCCAAGGAGGTAAACTCGGAGATTATTTCGAAGTTATCAAGCCAAAAGATACCAAGGGTATCAATATGAGATTCTTTGACTTCAACAAGGATGGCTTACACCAAGAGATGAGAGCATGTCAGGCAAAGAAGGGAGTTTCGGAAGAAGGATTGGTGGTCTGCCATGCTGGTAAGGGAAATGCTCGACCCTTTTTGGGTGATTCTAATGCCATCTAGGAGCTGGTACGATCCTTGACGCCATGCGCTTAGGCCTACCGTTGGTTGTGGTACCCAACGATTCACTTTTGGATAATCACCAAGAGGAACTGGCGGATGAGCTGCAGAGACAGGGCTATGTAGTGAAATCTCATGCTAAGTATGTGGTCTGATCCTCCTTCCATAAGTCTTCGCATGCCCGTGATTATGCACATATTTCCCCCATGCTAACGAGTCTTTCTCACATTTGCAAGGTTCCAGTTTTTGGCCCCGGCCGAGACCCATTCCACGTTTTGTATGAGTCTTGCGATCATTGAGTAGTCTGCTGACTCGCTTCAGATACTTGGTATCTGCAATTAGGAGAGCGACCGAGGAATCAAGAAAGGCGTGGGGTAACCCCGAAACGGACACGGGTGGCATAGCACCCATTGTTGACAAGCTCGTTGGGTATGAAGAAGACATTAAAGGACGTTTGGACTGAATTCGTTATTGGGAATGGTATTTTGGCGTTGACTTTGGGCAGAATGGAAAGTGATACCCCCTAAGACAGTATACATGGAAAAGAAACATTCAGCAATGTTTGTTCATTTTGCTGCTATCGAGTGCTGAGTCGAATGAGACAATCGAATTGCATTTCTTAATCAATCAAGTGATCTAGATGTTTGAGCCAACTATTGACCGCACACCACCGGAAGACTCTGCTACATCATATATCTTTCAAACATTTCTGTCTGATCTCCAAAAGGTAATGTTTCCACTGAGAGATTCTACTCTGGGTGTCCCAGACTACGTATGTTTCGAATCAAAATCCGTAAGTCAAATTTACCAAATCGGGATATGTTCTAGCCCAGCTTTCTTTGATTTTCATGCTAACAGCAGCCAAGAAAAAGAGAAAGACGTTTTACCAGAAAGAGACGTTCAGAATATCTTCCACCTATATTCAGTACTACCGTGATATGGATGAACCGCGCGCTCTCACCTGTCTGAGTTTCCATGTTCCATTGGGCAGCTCGATTCCGTATTGAGTCAAACCTTACAAAGTGTACGTACTTGCAACGATGGCATCGTGATATTCACACCATTCATATAATTCTACTTGTCATATGTACGGATTAAAAAGCTAGCTTAGAGCGTAACCCACTTGTTGGCAGTATCAGAAGGTGGGTACTTTAGCAGTCCAAGTGTTTATGTCAAACCCCCTCTACGAGCTACTGGGGACACCAGCGAAGCAATTGCTCCGGAGTAGCGTCAATGTCCGTTCTTCTCTTCGTAAATGAAAAATATCTTGCTTTCTTCGACTTGATTATCATTTCTCTCGATAATTCCGTTCCCAATCGTCCTCGAGTTCTGACTCCCTTGCTTTCAATGCCAATGCCAAGTATTGAATATCCGTTCTCGCCTTCGAATTCGTTTTCAGAACATGTCTGATCGTCTCCCACTGCAAATCCCAGAGTCAGCATTGCTTAGTCGAGAAATATTCGGACTGTTCGCGAGTTTTAATGCCCATATTGAACGTTTCGAGAGATTTAAGACAACCCAAAAAGGTATTGTAATACAGAAAACCAAGTGGAAAAAGAAAAGAAATGTTCTGGAAATTTGCTTACTTCCCCTGGATCCATCTGAGTTCCTTGCAATTGAAAAATGATAACAGCCGTGTTTGCATTTATTAGAGGGCCGAGAATGCTATAAGCTACCCCGTATGCTAGTTTCTGTTTGTCCTCTTCCGAGTCTTCTTGTCGAGCACATTTTAAGGAGTTTTCCCCAGTTTGATGTGAGTTGTCCTGGAATTCTAGGTGATGTTTGGAGGATGTCCGGCAGTGACTTGAAGGTCTTGGAACATATTTAGGAGACCGCAGTCTCTCACAGATAGTATCTTTCGGGTAAAATATAGGCATTGCAGGTGGGTTATGATGTTGCGTAGAAGACATTCGAATTTGTCGATCTTGGGACGATTGAAGTAAAGATGGTATTGCATTTGCTGTATATGCATTTCGCTCATGGCGTACAGATTTGCGATCTTGACTGTCAACTTGTCTTTTCTTAGAAGATAGCGCATAAGAAATCGAGCTGCGTTGGGGGATCTGCTTTTGATAGGGCTCGAATGGAGTAGGGGGCCGTACGGCGCAGTTGCGCTTTTGTTGGGGCTCGAAAGTGCCCGAAGGCCGTATGGTCTGCTGGTTGGGAGCTGAGAATCTTTGAATTTCATCAATGCTGAACTCGTGACGTTCATTTTCTTCTTGTGATCCAAATAATATTGGATGTCCATGGCGAAGATGGCGGAGTTCTGGCGGGACTAGCTGCGGGTTTATAGAGTGATCGAGGAAGGAGCTTGGGGAATCGATACCCATGTAATGATAATCCCGCGTTGAATGGTCGCTCCTTTCATTGTTTTCCACTGTTTTCTCGTACTCTTGGTAAGACTCCATCGTCTTTTTTGCTCCGCAACAAGGGCAATAAATCTGATTTGAATTAGCGTTCATTTGTTTATTGCTGGTTTGCGAGTTGATATAAACTGGTCGACATACCTTGTCTCTAAGACAGTAATTTTGTTGATTGCTCCCAAGAAGAACAGTGTGGGGTAGAATCTGTGTGAATTATGAGGTTTGGAGAGGGTGCACAGATGATATTCACCCACCAGACTCTGGACATTCACTATCCCGAGAAAAAGAACTACGGCTCTTTTGAAGGGTCTAATTGCGGGCTGTCATGTCACTCAAATTCGTAATAAATCCAAAAGTTTCACGAATTAGAATTCTTCGTGAAGGTTCTGGCAGGAGTTAGGTCGTGTTATCGAACAATCAACAACCTACAAAGGTTCCTAGAAGAATGAGCATTTCAAACCCTCTCCAAGAATTCAGAATATCGCAAGAAAAAAAATTGTTCCGAGTTGGTGAGAATTTTTAGTATTCCGCCGGCCTGAGCCGTCGCTACCAAAATACCTTTCAGCGGTGCAGTAATGTGATCGAGAAGGTAAATAATCTGGGGTAGAGTCAAAACTAGGTACTAGAAGGCTCGTCAAAGTCACTCACTTGGATCTAACATAGTAGAGTCCGTTGATCGGATCAATGCGGAGTTTTGATGCGTTGAGGCAGTCCTAAAAATGGCCAATGGTGGAAGAAATGGAGCTTACCTGTTGCTCAGAAATTGATACTTGACTTGCATAAAGATTGAGCTAGCACTGAAGAGTCTGCAGTGAAGTTGAGTGTAATAGTACAATAAAGGATTATTCTCTACACAAACTTATACTCCCCGCAGGACGGTGTTGTCTCTCTTCTGGATGGGCTTGTACCGTTCTTCCAAAGTCTCCTCCACAGTCTTATTCAGTGGATCTGGCTTCTCGTATCTCTCATGAAGAGCCTTCTCAACGGCCTTAGAATGACTCAAAGTTGAATACTGGGCCTTCGACTCGAGCTTCTCTTCTGCTAGGCCAATAGCTGCTGAAGCTTTGCCGATAGCTTCCTTGCCTTTCTCAATACCCTTACTGAAAGTATCCCTCACGACTCCGCGTACTGCATCCACAGTTCCGCCACTTCGAAGAGATTCAGCTGCATCTTGAGCACCAGACTTTGCGTTGGCAGCTACTCGATCAGTACTGGCTTTCGCAGCGTCCCTTAATTCGCCAGACTTCTCTCCCGCACGGCCAAGCTGTTCTTTACTCGAGTCAACGGCTTTCTCTGTCTTCGTCTTAGCAGAGGACGCAATCCTGCTCGCACCTTCCTTCACCTCAGCACCAACTCGCTCGGCTCCAGCAATCGTAGCATCAGCGGCTTTGTCAACCGCAACAGCCGCTTGATCAGCGCCTTTCCTTGCCGCAGCTTTACTCCTATCGACAGCTTCTTGAACCTTAGGAGCAGCCTCTCTCTCCGCTTGCTCAATTCCTTCCCGTGACTTTTGCAATCCACCACCAAGTAACCTCGCAACAGCACCTTCCATGCCCTCCCTCACATCATTCCAATCGGTCCTTTGCACCCATCGGACAGCATTCTCCACCTCATCATTCCACCGATCCTTCGCTGTTTCAACTAGCGTGCTTCTTTCTTCTCGTGTCAACTCCGCACGGGTCTGTGGTGGAGGGAGAGGTGTTGGATCTAGGAGGCTGTTAAGCACGCGGGACTGCGATCGCAATGCCTCCGCTTGTGCTTTGCGATTACGCTCATGGGCGAGCACTGTGAGGTATGCAAGGCCGAGGGTGAGGGTCACGCCGCCAGTCTAGATATTTCAATTAGCCATAGGGACCAGTGATGGGCTCGTCCTTGTGACGTACGAAGCCGTGTGTGAAGCCCATGCTGGCGTTATAAGCTGGTTCCGAGGCGCCCGGAGCGCCAGAACGGAGCGTAGAGCTCTAATACAATCTTGAAGCTAGATCAAAGTTTCAATTGGTAGTAATTGAGCTCCAAAGAGCTGGGGAAGTGTCGTTGACCAGGATGTTGGGGAGTTGCAGTGGTTCGAATGAAGCTCGCGCTCGGTTGAAAAGAAAATCGTGGGAGCACCAGAGGAACCTCAAATTTCAACGACACCACCACCGACAACGACATTTGTCGCAACACAACAACAGCCCAAAGAAAGGTCCCTTGCCCACCTTTCATCTTCGAAACACTTCATAATCTTGATTACGACTACACCCACTGTCGCAAACCTCCCGCTCCCCTCCCGCCAGGAAGCTGTCCTGGTCTCCCTCTCCACTGTGTAGTATCCGCAGAGAAAGATGGCAGGAGGACGCATGAAATATCGCCATCTCGGCCGTACATCTTCCCACAGACAAGCCCTCCTCCGAAATCTTGTTACCTCCCTCTTTAAACACGAATCGATAGCCACAACATGGCCAAAAGCAAAGGAGGCGCAAAGGCTGGCAGAGAAGCTCGTCACGTTGGGCAAGAAGAACACAGAGGCTAGCAGGAGAAGGGCTTTTGAGATTTTCTACGTATGTCTACAAGTAAGAGATCAAAGTGAGAGATAAATTGTTAACAGTAATAGGAACCACACTCGCTCGTCCCCAAACTCTTTGGGATCATTAGAGAACGCTATGCGGAGCGCCCGGGGGGTTATACACGAGTCCTACGTATCGAGCCACTGAAACCTGATATGGCGCCATCAGCGATCCTGGAGCTTGTGGATGGACCTAAGGATATTCGATTTGCTATGACGGCGCGGACGGTCGCGAGGGAGCGAGGAGAAGGGAAAGAGCCGAATGAGATGACGGCGCGGAATATCGATAAGGTGACGAGATTTAGGCCAGGCGGGGCGAAGGCGTTGGAGGATATGGTGGAGAAGATTGCGGATTTGGATATTGGAGAGAGAAATAATGCTGGGAGTGAAGAGAAGAGGTGGGGTGGAACTGTATGAAAGGAGTGTCATGAGACATTGTACAAATATCTGGAACTGCATTTGCATGTGAGGGCGTTCTTTGGGTATTTTACTACGTAGTATATCGATGTAAGATTTTTACAGGAAATCAAATGTATCCCCTTTCTCCCGGATCATCTTCCCTACTCTCTCAGTGCCAACTATTCTTTCCAATTTTAGTACGTCCCATTTAGAGAATATGGCTCTTGCAGTTCCTTCCCTAGCCGTCAGTTTTCCTTGTTGTACACTGCGACCTAGATATCCTCCTACTATCTCCTTATAAAAGATTGGATTGTCGGGCAATCCGTACATAATCACTTTTCTCACACCCCTGAGCTGATATCTCCTGAAATGATGCGCTCTTTCAGTATAGAGAAGAACCTTGTGCCGTTCATTGAAAAAATGAGATCGTGCTCGTGCTACATCTCTGACAGATGTATATTCTGAAATGCTGCCAAAGCTCAAGCTGCTCGTTGTAGGCGATGCGGAGAAATAGTTCCTCACCCGAACGAAATCCAGGTATGAAGGTATGAATATAACAGTTCCTGTACTGTCTTTCGAGCGGCGGGTAAGCGTTGGAACGATCGCTGAGGTGAAATAGTTAAATCGAGCGTCAGGGTCGGAAGAGAAAGAGAGCGATTCGAGTCGAGAGAAGGTTTGTTTCACCTTAAGTCCCAATTCTTGAATAGCCCCTTGGTAGTTGTCATTGATTTTGACCTTGCCTATCCAGTTCTTAGATTGATTGAAAAACATAGTATTTAATTCGGGCGTGTTGAAGCTCGCAAAGGCGATGGTTTGGCGGAAGTACTTGGCGTTATTGTCCAAATACCAACTTCGAACTCGGCTGAAATCGCAGCCGTGTGGCTCCTTTGGCTGCAAGTTGAGATGTTCAAAGATGTACTCGACGTGCTCCCAATTCTGCATCAGAAGAGCATCTGCTTGGTCGACTATTACCATCTCGATGGAGCTCAAGAAGTCGGAGTCTCCTTTCGTATCATCCTTCCCTTCAAGGGCCATTCGCAAGCCCAGTGGACTAGCAAATATGATATCTGAGTTGTAGAATTGCGAGAAATATTTGATGGTCTTGCGGGTAAATTTGAGTCCCAGTCGAAACATATCATCATCATTTCCTCCAAATAACTCTCTGAAATCCGCAGGCTTATCTTCTGAAAATTTATCTCCCTTTTCGATGTAAGAGTCTTCAAACCGTTTCCGATTCTCCTGTTGCTCTGGCTCACATAAAGATGTGATGGATTCTATCATTCGGGTACAGGATTCGCGAGTCGGAAGAATCATAAGAACCTTGGGACGGGTAAATCCTTGATCTCTGAACTCTAGATCCTCATTTTGTTCTTTTGCTAGTTTAGCATTGTTTTTGATAACACGGTCTCGGGTTCTTATTAATCGTTAGTATTGGCTTTTGATATACAAACGTCAGAACTCACTTGAATACATGGTTCACAGCATGCAAGCATGCCAGTCTTCGTAGACTATCTGAATTAGTCGGGGTCCGCTCACAGTATAGGATATCCTGGTAGTTGAACATATGTGCGGCAATATTTTTCTCCAGAGGGTCAAAATTGGGTCTTTGCTTTGAGATGACTCCCGACAGCTTTTGCTTTAACTTCAGATCACGAGGCCCTGATATTGAAGCTAGAGTGGCACCGCCACTGACAAGATCTGTTTGTGGCAAACCCATCACAACTTTCCCGAATCTCGGTAACAAGGTCTTTGTTGTGGTCCAGCTGTTTGATTGCACAGCTTTAAGTCTTTTCGCCAATAAGTTGTCTTCCGGGTCCGCAAAATGAACTTCGAATGGATCGGAAGCATCCTGTTCATCGTCATTATCCTCTAATAATCCATCTGTTGCAATTTCTGGCCCTTCTTCTTCCTCTTCCACAACGTCGGCATCTTCTCCTTGTTCGACTATGTTCAAATCGCGAGCCGGTACTTCCTTTGCTTCTGACGGCTCCGCAGGATGATCCAGTTTCCTTCTCTTGGATTGTGGAGCAGATTCTGACGCCAAGCTTTGCATGAGAGCAGCATATGAGCGCGCGGCGGGTAATCGGGTGTTTTCTTCGTCGCTGGAATCGCTGTCGCTTTCAGGTTCTTCCTCCGCCTCAGAAGGACTTTCTGACTCCGATTCCTGTTGCTCTTCCCTAGATTTAATTAGCTGAGGTTCTAAGATCGATCGACCGCAAGTTTCCTTACTCTTGCTTTTGCTGAGCTACTCGAGCACTGTCGAAAATAGGTCTTTTTCCGCCTCGAAATCCACCCCGCCCTCGATTGCCTCCACGCGCACCTCCTCGACCCCTTGACGGCCCAGAACCTGAGCCCCGGCCGTGGGAGCCACCTCTCTTTCCGTAAAATGCCATGTTGTGTGTGGAATTGTGAATGCGACTTGAAAAGATTAAAGGTTGGCTCGAAATTTTTTAATATGTTCCCCGATAAGAGAGCCTTATCGGGACCTCAAGAAATTTAGGGCCACCACCAAAAAAGGATGCAAATCTGTGTCACTTTATTTAATATTTATGAGCAGCTAGAGGTCTACAAGATGGCTATATCTCTATATGAATAATTAGTCTTTATAATATAATACAAGTCCCACTAAGTGAATAGAGACTGAGAAGCACGTGCCGTCTCCCTTTCACTTTAACTTTAAAGCGGCATTCACGTGGCGTATTCACAATTCAGCCACCACGAAGATCGCCCACACAAAATCCCACTAGGCGCGCGTAAATCCAAGGAGGGGAATTTTCGACAAATCCCGCCAACGACCACCCTCACCTTTTTCAACCTCGACATAATATTGCCATTGCCCAGCATGGTGGTCGATACTCCTTCATTCCTGCACCTCGCGCGTCCCCTTGCGCCCGCTGTAATCGGTGTCCAGCCCACAACTGCCCCAGTTACCGTTATAGTCCAACCTCAAGTATGACAAGCAGGATAGTTTTCTACGTGAGCTTGGCTAAGATTTAAATTGCAGGCAGTCTTCTCAATACTCGACCATGCGATTCGAAGAGATATTCGGGACACACAATCCACCCGAGTGATTGGTGCTTTGCTCGGCGTCCGATCAGAAGATGGCATGGAAGTCGAAGTACGAAACTGCTTTGCGATCCCACACACAGAGAACGAAGACCAAGTCGAGGTGGATGTTGAATACCAAAAGAATATGCTGGCGCTGCAGCTCAAGGCCAACCCACGCGAGGTTTTGCTAGGATGGTACACGACGAGCCTCGAACTTAACAACTTCAGTGCCCTGATCCAGAACTTCTTCGCCAGTCCCGAGACAGGCACCTTCCCTCACCCCGCGGTCCATATTACAGTTTCGACAGAGTCAGGAAAGGAAATCGAGGCTAAGGCATACATCAGTGCGCCGGTGGGAGTCAACGCTGAACGTGCTGCTGAGAGCTGTCTCTTCATCCCCGTTCCATACGAAATTCGATACGGCGAGGCTGAGAAGAGCGGACTTGAATTAATTTCTGGTGCGAAAGACAGCGATAATCGAGCCGCACCAGTAGTCTCAGATATCGAAGGCCTGGAGCGAGCTGTTGACCAGACTATTGACCTTTTGGACCGGGTCGCCGAGTACGTCAGCTCCGTCTTAGATGAGGAGAGGGAACCTTCGAACGCGTTGGGACAGTTCTTGATGAACGCTTTGTCGTTGGCGCCAAAAGTCGACCCGCAAGACATCGAGCGCGATTTCAACAACCACATCCAAGATGTGCTCGTTGTTTCATATCTTGCAAACACTATTCGGACCCAGATTGACCTCTCTCAGAGACTGGCAACCGCTGCCCTGACAATGGGTGGCTCAGATGCTCTTGCAGCTACAGGTGGTGGAGAAGGTGGTGAGAAGGGAGAGCGGGGTGGTCAGCGAGGTGGAAAGCGTGGCGGTAGAGGCGGGGGACGTGGTGGACAGCAAAGGGAACCTAGAGAGCCTGCTGAGTAATTACGATGAATGACCGTTTCCACAGAACTCAGCCATGCATGTAGTTGCATTGTACAGGATGGAAAAAACTGGCGTTATGGGGGGCTAAAGAGCCATTCGCATAGAATACCATTCTTCACCAAGTCAAGTTCATTCTGATCACGTATATCTCGTAATGTGTTGTGTTCATGTCTATCAGCTCAAAGTTATAGTCCACTCAAAAATCCATTTTAATGCTCGCAGTCCCTGGATAACTCCACCAATGCTACCATACGCCACCTTTGTTATCACATAGCCATGTACCGATTAAACTCCCGTGGGAGGCTTGGGAGGGAGGGTCGATGGATTGCCGTAGTGTGGCAGATTTCCAACATGCCCGTTTTGTGACATACTATGCATGCCATGAGGTAATCCCTGAGGCAAGCCTTGTGGCATAGCTTGACCCATACCTTGGGCCATGTTATGTGGCATATTTTGAGGGAGGTTGGGTGGCATGCTCTGTTGCATACCTTGATGCATCACTGGCCTCTGGGCCACGTGAGGCGATGCATGGTAGGAAGGCAATGAGTTATTTGAACCTTGTCTTGCCATGTTATACCCTAGTCCGTTTCCAAATTGCTGCTGAGGGGGAGTGTAGGCGTTATAAGTGAGGTGGGGAGACCCGTGATGCGGTGAACCGTGATGAGGAGATCCATGATGCGACATGGGCTGCGGAATAGGTAAGCCAGGATTGCCTGGGACAAAAGACTGTGTCTTTGGATTAAATGCATGCCGATTAAAACTTCCTGGAATCGGGTGTTGGCTCTTGGGATCGGCAGGATTAGCAGTGCTAGGCAATTGTCCGAAAGGATAAGGAATGGAGTTTTGAGGTCCATTAATCATAGGACCACGAGCTTGGTATGGAGGCTGATACATGGGCTGCTGCTGTGGTGGTTGCCACTGTTGCTGTGGAGCAGCTGGCTGGGACTGAACAGGGGATCCATATGCTGTGATTGGTGCACTATGCGGCTGGAATCGAGGCTGACTTGGTTGAGGATATTGCTAGACATTTGTTAGTGGGCGAACTCTGATGCACGGAGATCAAGACCACCTACCTGAGGCATGTTGTTATACGCTTGCATGTTGCCATTGCTCATCTGCCCGGGGTTGAATTGTTGAGTTGAAGGTCCAAATTGGGCTGGCATTGGATGTTGGTAAGTATTTGGAACCGGGCCATTGAACGGCTGAGGGCCAACAGGCGAGTACTGAGGTGTCGGGGTCCACGTCGGCATCTGGGGTTGCGAGTAGAAAGGTGTATATTGGGATCTAACATCGAAACTCTCCGAGTCATCTCTCCGCTGTTTTGAGGCTTTTGGCTTTTTGCTCTGGCTCCTGTCTTTTGTTGAAACGGAGCTTGAGCGTGACATCTCATTGCCGTCTTCTGTATCTTCACAACATTTAGCAAAAAGAGCATTCAAAAAAGGACAATGACTTACCCGGTGTAGCGTCGCCTGTTTTTTCATCTTTACCGAAGATGCGTTCTCTGGCTTTATTATATGCTAACTCTCGCTCTTCCCTGGACAGTCTGGAATGAGTTAGTATGGTTGCTCAAGGGACATAGGAAACCCAGATTACGAACTTATCCTTAGCGGATTGCGCCTTTTCTTTGCCGTCACTGCCAGCTTCCGAGGTCGCTTTGGACGGACTTGGGCCCGTATCACCCTCACCGCCTCTTCGCATGATCTTCATGGCTGGCATTGTAGGCGGAGGTGTGTTTCCGGAGGTTGGAGGATTTGATATACTTGTCAATGGAGGAGGTAGTCGGCAAAAAGGGGTACGGAAAATGCGCACAGCTCCAGCTACGGCGTCTACCTGATGGGTCATATGATAGTAGTCCGCGAGCTTGTGGGTTAACATGCGGCAGAACGAGTTGCACGGGGGTAGGTCGATGAACGGATCCCTGGTCAGTCAGTGATGTTCACAAGTGGAAGGACAAGTCATGGTTGTCTTGCAAGATTAGAACTCACTTGGAGTCTTTTACGAACTCAATGACATCCTTTTCGAGCCTGCGGCATCAAATAGTCAGTAATCAAGACCCTATACTAATACGTGCTCCATCACATGTGCATCTGGATAGTGTAGTACACCCTTCCAGGACAGGTTTCTAGTAAAGCGGGACGAAGGGACAATCCTGCAACTGCTACTCACCGAAGTAGAAAAATGCGATCTTTTGGGGACTCTAATGCTTCCAGCAGTTTCTCGTCAGGGGTTTGACGGTAGAAAAGATTAAATGCGTCGGGTGCACCAGGTAGACCCATCAGCGGCTTATTAGCCTTTCCATCGTCCGTTGTTTGCTGTCCAGAGGAGCCACTTTGAGGGGTTATTATTCCCTGATTCTGGCGTTCGGGCATGGGTTGCATACTGCGCCGGACGGGAGCTTCATAGAATTCTGCCCGATATGCCCGAGCAGCAGCTTCAGATCCAATTCGAGATCCAGCAACGATGGACCCTCGCCCGGAAAATGTATCGTCATCTTCAGCAGCCTTGACACTGGCGCTGTCATCAGGTCGTAAGGATTCCTTTTCGTCGAGGGCAAATGTAGTCCCCGATGTGATACTCTTCCCGTCCAAACTCGGCGGTTTCGTACCCAACTCAGACCCAGAATCAGTTCGTTGGAATGGGTCCTCAGAGAATCCTTCAACTGAATCAGACTTTCTGGGGTTTGCACTTCCGGACCCGTTTACAACGAGACTCGGCATGGGAGAATTGACACTCAGGGCCTTGACCGCATCGACGAGATTGGTCTCGGCAGGTGACGGGGATGTTCCCTCCGTTGAATGGTCCTCGGTGGTTGTAGATATATCTTCGGTGGCAGAATTGGTAGTCTCCGATAGGGGAGTATGTATACTGGCGCCATCCACTGATTCCTTCTCCAACTTGCCCTGTAATGCGACATTTTCCTTCGATTCTCGAACAGGCCCTACAATGGCAGGCTTGGTAAAGGCAACATTGTCCTTCCCCGCAGATGCAGCTACCTACGTTGGGCGTCAGCAATACGGACCAAAAAATCGGAGGCTGGCGCAACGCCAGTGGGTTGGGTCGGGCTTACCTTTGCAAACGACAGCCTAGAAGTATCTGAAGACATTGGTGCGGTGGCCATATTGGAGAAGATGCCAGGCGGAAACAAACTCCAGTCGCCAAAAAATGAGTGTAGGAGTCCAAATGGGACAAGAGGTAAGATTCGCAGCCTGTAGAAACCAAGGTGGAAATGAAAATTAAGGGAGAATTTTAAAGGCGCCCGATGTAGAGACGTGACATCTGGTCATTGTCGAGACTGACAAGCTGGGGGTGGGGTTGGTATGGGTATGGCGGGGAAATGGCAGATGTTCTGGCGATGCGTTTGATGGATCCCACGAGAGGGCGTACGACGGGGGGAAGAGGTGGAAGATCTTGGACGCCTGGTGAGGTGGTGATGGATAATGGCGCGCAGTCGTACAACGCCAAAAGCTGCGGACAAGCAGGCGGTGAACTCTCGCCCTCTGAGAGAATCGCAGAAGTGCGTATATGGGTAGAGGAGCAGGTGAAGGAGGCAGATCAGAGCATGGCGTTCAGCTCTCCCCTCTTGCTGTGATGAGATGAGGTACAGAGGTGGTATGCGAAATACTTTTAGTATCAGGCTGCCAGGCGCTAACGATGTAATAAGTCGCAGGGGTTTTTAAGCTTCCGCAGCCTCTTTCTCTACAGTACATTATGTGAGCGAGGAAACCGCTCTTTGCAGATATAATAATCGAACATCCTCAACCCAGCTCGGAACAGCGCTGCATCTCTACTATTGCCTGTTTCTGTCCTCACTTGCACCTTCACCTCTACCCACTATCTCCACCTCGACTCAGCCATCCAACAGCCAGCATCCATCTGCGACTATGAATCGATACCCCAGGCCCCCCACGATGGGCGGCTCTTCCAGAGCCACGGCCACCACGTTATGCCAGAAATGCCTGAAGAAAGATGAGTCAATGTGCCCCTTTGCAGAATGCCAAATGCTGACTTGTTTTTACGCCATTACTCTTACGAATGCAAGGCTGTTGCCCAAGAAAGACCCTATGTCTCGCGACCATCCCGAACGCAGATGCTTCTGAACCCCAAACTTGTGCCAAAGTTGACAAGCGACGTCCCGAATGATCTCCTGAGAAAGTTCGTCTTAATCCCTTCCCGTTCATATCTCGAATCTTTCTTCGCACCTACAAAGCTTCTAAGTGTGCCAATTCTTTCTCTGTCCCTTTCAGCCATTCTACCAAGTCCCGTACACGATGCCGGGGGCTCAGTCGGCCTCAGTACGGTCAAAAGGTGTACAAGGAGAGGTTTCCTTAATTATGCTTGGTTCAGACTGACAAGTTTCCAATTACTTCAACTGCGATTTCACAGTTTTTTTGTTTCACCCAATTGATACAATGCATGCTAACTATATCGCTCGCAGGAAGGGTGTAGCCGACGAACAGCTTGCCAAAGCAGAGAGGGAGAGGGAAAGAGGCCGGAAGCGGGAGAGGCAAAGCGAGGAGCCAGAGACCGCAGGGTCGTCCAAAAGAATGCGCTCAGCTTCAGTCTCGTCAGCCTCCGTTTCAACTATATCTACAAATATGTCGAGATCACGGTCTCCTCAAAATTCTAGACCTCGCTCAGCCAGTTTATCAAGGTCACCATCTCCGGGTAGAGTTAATCAGCGAAGATATTCAAGCATCTCACGGTCGCCACCGCTTCGGTCAAGTGCTGTTGACGAAAAGAAACGGAGAAGAGACTCCTACTCGTCTCAAGACTCGCGAATGTCTGAGGATGGAAATTTTGTGCAAAATTCTAAAGAACGGGGGAGTAGTCGCAGTACGAGGAGGAAGTATAGACACGTGAGCCCCCCTGCGAGAGGCCGAAAAACTGCAAGCAGAAGTCCTCAAAGAGGCAGGAGGAGAGTGTCAGACCATGAGCCTCTTCGGGATGACAGGAATAGTGGGCACATGAATGGGCTCAAAGAAAGCCGAGCTCCTACGAGAGAGAGAAGCTTGAGCCCTTTTAGCAAACGATTGGCGCTGACACAGGCGATGAATATGGGGAGATAGGTCACTAGGCGGCAAACATGGTGAAATTCTCCTGAGGGGGATTTCGGGTTGGTGAGATATGATTTAGAGTAGATGTATACCCCATAACCTTCGCTTCTCTACACAATGAGTCAAACTCCCAACGCCATACCCAATGCCTCTGCCCATTGACAAGTTACCATGAAAGAATTTTCGTCATTGCATTTCTTCATCCTCCTTCTCCCGCCGTTCTTCCTCTTGTTCCTCTCGCTCTCTTAACTTGACGCCTTCAACCAGAACAGCACCTTCCATACCTGTCTCCTCCCCGCCTTCGCTGGCAGACACAGCTCCCTTTCCCGACTTGGATTTCGCAGCCTTCTGGGCCGTCTCGATCCGCTCTCGTACTATTCTCGCAATTGCATTCTCTGTCCGGACGTTGAGAATCTCCAACTTTTTATCCAGATCTCTTTTCAGGTCCCAATTGGGCTTCTTCGGCTGTAACTTAAACAAGTCCACGCCCTTATCGTCATGCTCTTCTTCTTCAGCCTTCTTCCTGATTTCATCTTCGACCGCTTTCGCTTGCTGCTCCAGCGTCTTCTCGACAGCTAATGTTGGTGGCGCCTCAAATCCTAACTTGGGCCCCTTGGCTTCCGGATCATAGTTTCGTCCCGACAGGTGAAGTTTTGTGACGTCCGGCTCGGCAGGTGGAGAGAGCTCGCGTGTCGATTCGGGAGGAACAATTTCATCACCAGGCTGTTTGCGCTTCAAAGACTTGAGCTTTGCAAGGCGTGCCTTTCGTTCGTCTGCGGCCGCGCCTAGTGTTGCGTGTGTACTCGACATGTCGCGGGGCTGAAAAGATCGGAGTATTTTCGCATGTTAAAGCTGCGGTTCACCAGGTTGAGACGAGATTTTTCAGCCTCGCGCTAATGAACCGTACCTAGACAACAAGCTTGCCGAACCAAATTTTACAGAATTCCGACACCCAGACCACGACCAAGGCAGATAATCAATGGGCCGGGAGACATCTTCTACCCTTCCCTAATGCCGCCTACTAATGCCTCCTCGCCCGGATTTGCTTGCAAAACGCTTGTCAACTTTCGACCTACCTATTCTTCCGTTTCTGGCTCCCCGAGTTTTCCAACCATGGCCGGCCAGGGGTCTCCGAACTCTTTCAAGACCAAGAGCAGCTCGCCGCGACGCTGTTAGCCATGAAGCCACAAGAGATATTGGTCGTGGGGTGTCCAATCGGGGTGGATCGACCTCACGCGTATGGGGCCCAGTCATCCACCTACCCACTCCCGCGCAGATAGAGGGTCAGCAGCATCTACTCCAAGTCGAACAGGAATCTGAAGAACTGGCAGAAGGCAGGATAACCCAGTCCGATGGAGTCGCAGGTGTTGCTGAAGAAGATTCAGCAAGGCATACGGGTGACTCCGTTAAACTTCTCCGTTTAAAGGCGTTTAGGAAGCCATACACGAGGATTTGCAAGAAACTTGGCGCCGTCCGCAGGCGTCAGTCCCGTAACGTTCTGCTATGTGCTCCCTGGAAAGCCGGCAAGCAAAACTCCCTGAAACGGTCACCCAGGGGTCTGGTAAAAACCGTATCCTCAAAGAGGCCAATACGGGCGTTGCCAAGGCGTGGTCACTCCTCACCACCACAAAGGGCTTTAGCAAGACGGCGGGTACAGAGGAGACAGGAACTTCCAGAAGAACCGAAAAATTCCCTAGCACCCATGTCAACAATTGGCTGGTACCGGTACCGGTCATTACGGCCGTCATCTGAGGGTCGTCTTGTCTGCAACTACTCAAATTTCATGGCACGACTCAGCTTAACAGCAATGCACTGTAACCGTGCATTCTCTTCCCGAAAAAGACGATATAGACGTCACAGTATCACAAAGAGATGTTTCCCGAAGTCCGTCCTAGACCAGTATATCAACTGCGAATCTTCGACTTCCCTGCGTGAGGCTTGGGAAAATATATCAACGGTGGAGAAAGCGCATCTATGGCCCGAGCTCGTGCTGACGACGCTGAGAGACAGTCCGGCGGCTGCGATGAAGGTTCTGGTTGGCACCTATACCAAGCCTTATCCTCATGGTGGACTGTTTTCCGGGATTCTGGACTATCTGATTCACTTTCATCTTGGCTATGATGCCCCTTCGGAAGATAATGCAGCATTGGAGCTCCTCGATGCTATCAGCTGGCTACTAAAAAATGGCCCTAGAGATTACATTATGCTATCTCAGAGTTCCATTTATCTTTTGCTGAAACATCTGCCAACCGCGGAAATCGTCGAGAAGTTCTTTGGGATTTTACACAATTACGATCATCCCCTCCATTACCACACCCTAATGCATTTTGCAGATCGGTTTGCGAAAGCGGGTGAGATGTTCAGAGACAAGGCATTTGATATAATGCAAATCATTGGCGGGTTGGGAAATGTAGATTTCAATAAATCTCAGATGATGAGTCTTTGCACGACCTGGCTCATGGCATCGGGCCAGATGATTTCCAAGGCGCACAGAGGACCGCCATTTGGTCATGCTCAGGAAAGGCCGGTTCAAACTGCCAAATACAGCCACACCGAGGTCTTTGAATATCTGCTCAAGTGCGGAATGAAGCCCAATATCATTACGTACAACGTCCTTATATACAAGACATTGGCGGCTAGAGAAGCTGGAGGCTGGGAAATCTACAACTTAATGAAGGAGAATGGCATTGAGCCAAATGCCTACACTTACTCCATTTTATTAAACGATGCCAAGTCCCGGCATGATTTTCCAGCTATTCGCCATATAACCACCGCTATCAGGGAGAGATCATTATGGTGTGAGCATATCCTTGCCGACTCTCTTCATGCGATGTTTCTTTCCTATGAGCTCCGTCATCGATCCGAGGTCGAGCTGGCAAAAAGTGAGCAACGTCAGCCTATCCACGGAACTGCCACAGTTTTCGAGCAGATGCTTCCGGTCTATTGTGAATATTTTGAATTCGGGCCTCTGGCTCATCTTGTTCCTGGAGTAGAGGATTTGTACCGACACATCACCAAGTCGGAATCTGGTCCTCCTCAGGAAAAGCACTTATTTGCCGCAACGCCTCCAATATTCGTCATCATGCTCACTTCACTTCTAAGAAGCTTCGATGACCCAGATACGCCAAAAATCTTCTATGACCATTTCAGCAAACTTGTACGGGAGAACGATCCTCTCGTGGCTAGCCTTGCAAAACAATCCGAGGTACACTTTCGCCATATTTATAACATGGTTATTTTCGCATTAGGACAGCACGCATCTGCGATTCCCCAGTGCTTAAAAGTCATAGCGGATATGAGTGTCAAACACCCGGAGCCCGCAGATGGCGAGGCCGCACCTCTACGTCCCGCAAAACCAGATGTCTCCACCTGGTCAATCATGATTTCCATATTCGGAAAACATCGCCAGGCCCGAGCCGCCGAAAAAGTCCTGGAGATGATGAGACAGCGCGGGATCGAGCCCAACACCTACACCTGGCACAGCTTGCTACACGTCTATACTGGTATGCAAGAGACGAGGATGTCCATGGATGTGTTGGAGCGACTTCAGGCAGCCGGATACGAGATCAATAAGCATACATGGGCGGCTTTGCACAAATTGCGGGATCGTAGGGCGTTGATTGAGGGGATTCAAACACTGGAGGCAAATCGGGAACAGAGAGAGATTGAGCGGATTGAAGCGCTGCGCAAGGAGGTGATGGATGGTGCTGAGGATGAGGCTACCTTGGCGAGCGAACACGACGCAAACGCCACGCAAGATAGGGTGGAGTTTGTTGTGAGAGATATGCCAGTACACCTGGTACAGCGTTCCCACAGAGTCTTGCGGAAGAAAAGTCCTACTTTTCGGGAGCAGATCGAAATCCTCCGCAAAGTTGATGAAGCTAGAGAGCATGCCGCCCCTCGCGGAGTGGCAGTAGCTGCGTGATAGTGCGTGTGATGACTGGATGTTTGTTAATTTTGTAATAATCATGTACATGATATCTAGATAGCTCATAGATTCCCTGTATAATAGCCAAATGTACCAAGCTAATGCTAGATTACTACTCTGATCAATGTATCTTTTTACATTTCTAGTAAAATGGTTTCACTGCTTTTACTACAAGTCTTTATAACCTACAAGCTCTACCATTTAGGCCTCCTTGTATATCACTTAGTACCCCGATTTATTGTAACACATCGTCGCTTCAATCAACATATTTTTGAGGGAGCTAACTTCGTGGTGGACCACCAACGAAAGACTACCTCTAGTAATAAATCCGCCTTCCATTTTATCAATTCGCTCAGGCGCTGCGGATTTCTGATGCTATAATACAGGACACTGCATCTCCGCGCAGTCAAATGATCCCGTAACTGCTTCGACAGAGTAATACATGCAAATAATACGCAACGCTAGGAGCACTATAAGCCCAACTCCGAATTGATCCACCTTTGACTCTCTTTGCAAATTCGAATGGCTGATCCGTCTGTTGACCTCCAACCTTTCTCAAGCTGCTGTCAACAAGCAAATAAAATCCTGGTATGTTCCATGAACACGGAGACCACCTCAAGCAATTTCTTTACATCCGCCACATAGGACCAGTCCACACCTACATTCCCAGGCTACCTCATCTAGCCTCTCTTTATGCTCCCTCGCTTTCTCTCGATCGCAAAGTTCACAAGACTTGCCACAATCGCAGGCCCACATCCATGATACATCGCCAGCTCTGTGAGGCGGGGGAACCTGTGTGCATTGCTCGCAGGCATTGTGTCCAGCAAAGCATTTCCATGCTGGTTGACCTGAAGAATTCAAGGGCCAAAAGACAGCTTTTGGCAAGATCTCGTCCCTGATCTTGACTACTCGAAAGCAGCGGTGACATTCCAGTACGCTATGACTCTGTCCATATCTACTAAGAGAATGATTCGCCTGAATTTCCGAAAAGTTGTGATAGCAGGACCAGGAGTCGGTCACAGTTCCGTAAGGCTCCGCTCCAAAGTCATGACCGTCACCATCGTAATAGCCGGCTCTACCGTCTATGTCGTCGTCTTCGAAGTATTCGGGGTCAGGGTTATCGTCGGAGTCCTCATCATCGCATCCCCCGTCACAATGTGCGATGGAACTAAGACATTGAAAACAGAAATGAGCACCACATCTACACTCAATATGACTACAACCAAACACTTTGCGGACCCCTGTGCGACATTTGGGGCACCGCTTGATCTTCCATTTCTTCAATTGCTCCTCTAGCGCGAGATCGAGATCTGTTTCTGGGCAGTCTCCGAGATGAGCGATAGAATGGCATTTAGTACAGACCGAAGTAAAGCACGTAGGGCAAGCAATCCGAGGTCTAAGGGCGTTGCTAGTTGTTACTTCCGAATGTTGCTGATTCGAAGTGCCGGGTGCGGTCATTCGTCCGGAAAAGTATGGTGGCAATACTTCAACATTGAATGATGGTTTTTGGGTCAAACTTTTGAGATTATTTTCATTTCCCGTTCGCTTGTGAGTCCGACTTTGCTCGATGTACAAACGCGGTGAGATGAAAGTCGAGCATGTTGGTACAGGACAGTAGAGGCGATCGGCAGTGTTCCATTCTTCGTATTTGGCCTTATAAAGCTCCACCTAGTTTTCGTTAGCTTGTTAACTTCCATATATCCCAGGTAACATACCTGTACCGTGGTCAGGAGATTCGAGATAGTCGAAAGAGGGATTGCGGAGCAGCATTTCGGGGGCATTTTGCTCTCGTCTTTGCAAGCATCGATAAACCAATCTTTCAGGCAGTTTGCGCAGAAGCTGCCATTGGTGCACTTGATACACCTGTGCGGAAACTCCCCAGCAACAAACTTCTCAAGACAGATACCGCAATCCCTTGAAGCGAGTGGGGCCACACTGTCATCCTTTGAAGTGACAGGGGCTAGAGACATTGGGCCAAGAGTGAGAGAACGGTGCTCTGTTACGTCTGTTTTATCACATGTAAGTAGACGAACTCGAAAGAGAGACAATTTCTTCCATATAGATTTGACAAAGCTGCGGGGAGACATATTTGATGTTTGAGTGGATCTTGAGCAACATAACTATAACTATGTAACAAAAGGTACGTAGAGTGTGACTTACTCGAGGACTCCCTCGTCTGCGGGTGAGTCACGTAGCGGTCATAATAGCGGTCGTCGTACGAGGGACCCAAAGCATATCTTTGCTGCTGCGTCTCAAAAGGGGATGGATTTTGACCTGCCTGGCTTGCTGAACTTGGCGCAGGCTGGCCAGGACCTAGATAGGAGGAAGAAGGTACCCGCGGAGGCAAGTATGTGGGGGTACTATAATCGTAAGTAGATGCCTGTCCCGGCGACTGCCTTCCGTAGTTCTGGGGTGTGGAGTCTGAAACAGGGGTCGGAGTTGGCAGAGTCAAGTGTGTCGAATATGAATATGAGCTCGAGGAGGAGAAAGTGGAAGAGGAAGAGGGGAAAGGTCCTGGGTTCAGCATGTTTTCCATCGTGAGGTAACTGTTGTCTTTATGAATCTCATGGCAAGCAACCTGCGCTTGGTGAGTTGAGCTATTCAGAGGGTCTTGCCACTGATTCATGCCTACAAAGAGGTTTCAGTCTGGGCGAGGCTGCCTGATCGGAGTGGAGGTGGAGGAGGAGGAGGAGGAGAGGAGCGAGTCCGAACGACGGTGACTGATCGCGTTGTTCGTTTGCCGTCGAGACCAAAGATAAAATAGTTGATTCCCTGCTATTTCATGCGCATGCTCGTTGTTTATATTCGAGAAGATTGCACAAGGTATGGTGAATTGTTGCTGGGCCTTCAGCCGTCCCAGATTCGGAACCGCAGCCTTGTCTGAAGTTGGTTGGTGGTCCCAGGAGCACCAGGAGCTTCCAGACAGGCACGAAGGGCCGAAAGAGCCATTGTGTCTCCATAAGGGGCGATAGTACAGTAATCAAAGGTATTATCTTTGATCTAGATTCATATCACCAGATAAATTCTCCCAGCCTCGTACACAGTTTTAAATCATGCTCCCTCGTTGTCGTCCGTCTCGTTCTCGTCCTCGTCCTCGTCCTAAGCTTATCTACTCTACTAAATTAGGTTACCTCGTTAATGTATCGGCAGTCCGCAGATCTCCCAGGGGCCCACCCCACCAGATCCACCCCTGCTGTAAATTTCCTGCCCGCGAATTTACTCGAGTATTCTCTTTCTCCCGAAGTTGGGCCACAAAATTTAGATCATCATTGTCATCGATTGCACCTCCAAAATGCCCGACAAAGACGCTGGTACACCAAGGGTTTTCCTCGTTCGCCACGGTGAGACCGAATGGACTATTTCTGGGCGTTATACAGGCCGGAGCGATATTCCTTTGACCGCTAATGGTGAGCATCAAGTATCGTCTTCGGCAGCTGTGATAGTTGGACCTGGCAAAATCATCGACCCTTCGAAGATCGCACATCTATTCATAAGTCCGCGTACGAGAGCTCGACGGACATTTGAGTTTCTATTTGACGGTCCTGCGCAAAAGCAATTGGAAGGAAAGTCTGAAATTACGGAGGATATTCGAGAGTGGGAATACGGTCTCTACGAAGGCAGGCTCACTGCTCAGATTCGAGCCGGCCGAAAAGAAAGGGGATTGGACAAGGAAAGACCTTGGGTTCGTGTTATACCTCTCCCTTTTTGTTGACATTATGGGACCTCGAGACCATATCTCCCAAGTTTTGGTTCAACCTTGGGTCTTTAGATCGAGATAATTTATGTACACATACTAACTTGCCTACTGAACATCTGGGTTGACGGCTGTGAAGAGGGAGAATCTGCAGCAGAGGTCTCAACACGTCTTGACAACGTTATTTCGAATATTAGAGAGATTCAAGGTCCCTACATGCATGGCGAGAAGGGCGTAGATGTAGTATTGATTGCTCATGGACATATCTTGAGAGCCTTTGCAAAACGCTGGATAGGGTTTGAACTAAGTATGCCTCTACCTATGATGCTCGAGCCTGGCGCAGTTGGAGTTCTAAGCTACGAGCATCACAAAGTAGACGAACCGGCTTTCTTGCTTGGTGTAAATATGGGTGGAAGTTAGTAGAAATGGGTCCATTGACTTCAGATATAGAGGCTGGAAGGGAATTGGGAACGGTCAAAAAACACGAAACTTATCGATGAAGTACGAGAAGTAAATAGCTTGTGGCATGAATCATGGCTTTCGTTTGAAGACGTACAAGAACAGACCTTCCCTTGAGAACTGGTCTCTATCCTCATCCTCGATCTCTTCAACAACAAATCTCTTCCTGGCATTCTTCATAAACTGCATGTCTGCTCTCCGGCGCTTCTTAAAACAAAAGTATATGACCGCATCCTGACTTAGATCAAGAAGCTCCTGTAGGGTAGCAAGAAGCAGCGGAAAGGCAGGCTCGAAGTAAACACAATCAGCAGCCAATATGACATTGGGCTTCTGTTGAATGACTTCTTGTGGCAAAGATTCACCCCTAAGAATCCCGTTAGCAGATCACTCGAGGGAGATCGAAAATCCGTACCAATTTAGCACTACAGGCATCACACGTGATTCAAGAGAATTCAGCGTGATGTTCCGTTCCATCAACGAGAGCATGTTCTCTTGATCCGTGATGAAGATGGGCGAGTTAACATCGCATCCAATGGCAACGCCCAGGCTAACAAGTCCGCCACCTGCGCCTAATTCAAGACTACATAGATCTTAGCAAGCACCAGGTGCGAAGCATAGATGGAAATCTTACATTCTCGCATCCTTCAAAGAACTCCTACGATACCTCAACATGTGTTGAGCTAGAACCATTCCAGCCGGCCATAGTTGCCCACCGCAGCCAGATTTGAGATCCTCGTGCAGCTGTAACGGCGGTTGAAGGAGACTCGAAAAGTCGATGGCGGTAGTTGAAGCGGCTTTATAATTAGGCACCGGCGTAAAGTCTTCTCCGATTAAGAGGGGGGAGAACTCTGGAGAGGGTGACCGGGATAACATTTTGATAGCTGTCACTGAGATGTCTCCTGCCAATCGCGAGTTATCCAAGGCCAGGATGTTGAGAAAGCGGCGAGCCTTTTCGCTTGATTAGAATTACAAGGACGCACACAAGGATGACAGAGAGGGTGACTAACTTAAGTATTTCAGATGTCCCTTGAGGACTTGCGAGGTGAATTTCCCCGAGACTTTGGGGTGTGTTAATTAGAGGAAGTTGTGTTGTCTCCTGTTGCCCCACCTCCTTTTCTTCGCTTAAATTTACTGTTTCGCAAATCCCGACCTCCGACCTCCTTCAAAATATCCCCCTTTCTGCCCCGTTTATGCTTCTTGCACTCCCTTCTTTATCCATAAGTCAAGGGCTATTCCTTATGCCACAGCCAATAGATCATCATAAAGTGTACTTCTCATGCACACTGTCCAGGGTTATGTTAATTTCTGACAAGCTTCGAGTTCGACTCAACCTCCAGTCTTCCTTTCAAGCTCTCCCCCGGGAGGCATGGCGCAAGTTAATGCCTCTTTTTATGATGGATCTGAATAGAACTTCAAAACTAATCATGATTCCATTTCGTCATTTCTGAGCTGTTTTGTGGGCAGATCGCAATGGTCTAGTTGGTAATTTCGAAGGTTCGGATGGTTGGAACGAGGCATGTGAATGCCTTCATCTAATATGTCAGCCATCTTCCCCAGCAGCATTCATCACCCTATAAATCTTATATTTCCTGGTGGAGGCTGGCGAACCCAGCCCTAGTAGCCCTTACTGGTTTTTTCTATTGCTGTTGAATTCCTTATGCAAGGCGATACCTCCGATAAGCGGGTCACCCTGCGCCTCTGTGTTTTTTTGTTGTGATGGCAATCCCGATCATGTACCTCTTTTCTGAACTGTTCTTCGTCCCTCGGTCCATATACACTTTCACCGAACTGAAAGTATGTCATTGGTACTGTTCTTGTTTTCCAAACACAACCTCACAAATTGAACGGCGGATTGGAACACTCAATTTACACAATCAACTCACCTATCCCAAAGATGGCGCTGCGGAAGATAGTCACCGCTGCCGCCATCATTTCAACTCTTACCAATGCCACCCCGACAATTGACTACCCTCTCAACTCTCAAGTACCCACTGTTGCACGAATATCACAGCCGTTCGCATACACGTTTCCGAGCTCCACTTTCTCCTCCTCCGCCCTCCCAATAACATACAGCTTGGCTTCCGGGCCAGGTTGGTTAAAACTGGATAGCGTCAGCCGCACAATTTCAGGAACCCCATCTACAGGCGATTTTGGGCCAGGGATTGTCACCGAAGTAGCCATTGGTCTCACCGCAACAGATTCTACGGGATCCGTCACTCTCAATTCTACGCTGGTGGTCTCGAAAGATCCCGCGCCAGTGATAGCCATACCACCATCTGTACAGCTACCCTCTTTTGGCATATTCTCTGGCCCGTCCACGATCCTATTTCATCCATCAACACCGTTCGATTTCAAATTTGACTCTGGAACATTTTCGGCGAGCGGTGGAAGCTCAAATCTCAGCTATTATGCGGTCACTGCCGACAATACACCTTTACCTTCTTGGATCCTTTTTGATGGGAGCTCTCTGACATTCAGTGGCCGGACTCCTGACTATTCTTCGCTCATTCAACCTCCTCAGACTTTTGGAATAAGACTCATTGTAACTGATGTCGCGAATTTTGCTGGGGCATCCATTGTCTTCTATATCGAAGTCGGAGTGCATTTACTTTCTTTTATCAATGCGGACATGTTCATGAATGTCACAGCGGGAAGCAATATTAGCTTCAATGGCCTTTGGAATAACATTCAGATTGATGGTCGACCTGCGAGTACATCTGAAATTTCGTCAATAAGAGTGCAGACGCCACCGTGGTTGGAGTTTGATAATTCAACGATGACAATAACCGGAATTGCTCCGACGGACGTTATACGATCAAGTATACCAGTTCTTGTTACGGATATGTATGGAGATATAACTAATGCGACCATCATGATTGCTGTTAGTAGCTCAATATTTAGTAGGATGATTCCGGATTTGAATGCGACAGCAGGCGCATCTTTCTCCTATGACCTAAGTACGTACCTCAGCAATTCTTCTGATATATACATGACTGCCAATTTCACTCCGCCGGAACCGTGGTTGTCTTTTGAACCTTTGACCTTTATACTGGCTGGTCAGATCCCAGCAGCTGGACCGCCTTCCGCGATAGGAATATCTTTGACCGCAGTCTCGAAGACTTCACATATTTCCAGCTCTCAGTCCGTCAAACTTTCCGTCGCTTCGGCGAGGCCATCCATTCCAGGATCGCCATCGCGCACCTCTGAATCCCCAACAGCTTCTCGAACCGCAAGCTTGATTCAAGACGGAGGTCAACGAAGCCGTCGTTTAACCAAAACAATGATTGCAGCAATTGTCGTCCCGATACTTGTGTTATTCGTCGCTGTTCTTATTGTACTTTTTTGCTATCGGAGGCGCAGGCGGGCTGCAAGGAGTCGGCCAATGACCCCTCCCAAAACTGAAATATCGGCCCCTCTCGAAGCTCGCGAACGGATTTCACTGTCAAGTGTGGAAGAAATAGTTCTACCGCCACGTGTCGCGCCTCCTGATCCACTCCAGCTAGACACATCTGGATTTGGTGATCATTCACATCATGCAATTACTACAAACGAGAAGCGAATGAACCCTGAGAAATCTCCCGACCGGACTCTAAGACGATCTCGAACAACGGCTTCCATGTCGAGAGCGCGAATGTCAGACATGACTGAGCCAGAAAGCTCACGAAATCGTGTACGCTCCTATTCAGAGAACGCATTATCGAAAACGAACACGAGTTGGAGATCTACCCAGGAAAGCGCATATCCAACGATCAGGTCTTCACACACAAGAACGAACTCATCGCACAGACTGACTCGAACTTATTCAAACTACTCGAGAAAAGGGCGTACTCGGCGCTCGGCCCGAGTGCCCTCCGCAAACGCCGTCGAAGCTGTAGGGAAAAGCGCAAATTCCTCAGGACCGCAATCAGAAGGATCAATCCTGAATCTGAGGGGTAGTAGTTTCTCGTTGACGCCCTTGGAAAATTTCTCCGCACTCTCAAGGAGGCAAAGCGCGCAAGATGAACCCGAACCCATTCGTAAATTAGAAAAGCCAACTCAAAGAAAACCAATAAAACGTCAATCATATGTTGGCAGCACATTGGATAGAAGACGGAGTGGCATTGGGCACGGCGCCAGGACGTCAATATCATCGCTTTCCAGCAAAAGCGTCCAAAGGCGAAGTGTTGGACATGGACAGGAATGGATGGCAGGCTCTGGCCAATCCCCTGGTCTTGCAAGAAATTCGAGGACATGGTTGACTGTGGGCTCAACGGGAGACTCAAATCGCCAAAGCAATGTCAGCGCATTGTCTGAATATTCGGATACATATGCCGGAAGCACCAGGGGAATGAGTATTCGACAAGTTACCAAGAGCCCATCTATTGTATTATCGAAGCGTCCTTCTCAAAGCAGTCAGGCTTCTCGTAGCTCTCGGCCTGTCAGTAGGCGAATAGGCTCCTCACCATTCTTTGGTGGCAATTCTGCGAGGGATTCGCGGTTTTCTCCCAAGAAAGTGCGCATGTCCTACGCAGACTCTCCTACTGTACCCGAGGAACCTCTTGTGGGGGATAGCTTGGAAAACGTAGTCGTCCACGGACTTCGAGAGGAGGGAACCCCTCCACGAGACTCATTTGGTATCTCTTACGGTCTAGCGCGTGAGGGAACTCGACAATTGAGATCGTTCATTCAAGGCCAGCTTCATAGGACGAAGACTAAAGAGAGTATTCGCTCTACGCAGACCAAAGACAGCCGTTTCGAGTCGGCAGTTCCATCATTGCAATCCTTACACCAATCCCAGCACCCGCCCATTCCAACCCAGCCTGACGATGATGAACATGAAGATTACGACTCAGAAAACTTTTCTGAAGGAAGCTGGGAAACGCATCCCCCGAGCCGTGATAGCCAGGGCAACCCAATCGAATACAGCGGGGATGAATCGCCAGAGGTTTCGACAGCAGCAAGAGTATCTCAGGCCAAAAGCAGAGCTAGTATTGTTCCTACTCGGAGGCCAGATTCAAAATCGTTCGCGGATCCTGCGGTTGAGATGGGACCTGGTGCGAGAATGGTTCCGGGCGCTGGGAGAAGACCGATCAGTGTTGATGCGAAGGCTACTAAGGGGAGTGTAAGGGGGAAGGTGGAGAGGCATGAGACGGACTATTCGGCGTATATTTAGGGGTCTGTGATAGATGAGATAGACGGGTCTGTTTGAGCAATAGCTTGGCTTATAGATAGACAATACAATACAACTGCATCCGTTGATCTAGATCTATGGCCTACATGCAGCCAAGCATTTGTATATTTCAGTGGCAGTTGGTTATTCAACTGTAGCAGGCTGGTTTGAGATTACGTCTGGAGCTCCCCAGATGTCGATAAAGATAAAGCAGCTACAAGGATGGCCTGGACCGCCATGACGCAGCAGAGACGCACGCACCACTTTCCAGCGCACCGCCACCATGAGCACGAGCACGAGCACGAGCAAAGACTCAGCCCATCGTCAATATATGGCGCATCAAGCAGACCGCTCGAGGGTGTGATTAACGGCCATAATTGCGCCTGAAAGCTCCTCTCAGGGAGGATCAAGCCACAACTATTATGTGTATTGCCTAGGCACTCCCACGCGGAGCCGGGGAGAACTTAAACTAAATCAAGGGTCTTGGTGGTCCTGCTCGAAACGCAGCCTATGATCATCTGCTCTAGCATGCGCCTCCAGATGGCGAGCCCAGCTAAATTTATATTACCGGTGCTGGTGGTGCAACCACGATGATGATGAGCGTGAAAACCTTGCAGAAAAACCCGAAAGCTGCATGTTCGCCAGTACAGTACTACCTACGAAGTACTGCTACGACTTTCGCAATTTCCAGTTTCCATTTTCCATTTCCATTTTCCATTTTCCATTTTCCTTCCAGGGGTGCAAAGTTCAAAGCCTTCCCCCCTTATCCAACCCCCCGCAGAAATCATCCGTTAAAGCAGCGCGCTGCTTTACTAACCGACTTTTAGCTTACAGCAGGCCAACGGTCAACGGCTGGCTTCCCAGCTCTGCAGGGAATCCCTCG
>Ga0247778_1000373_pt1 | contig 64895 bp, 53 predicted proteins | sample UWRJL049202B5_FD_179939 | JGI IMG/M metagenome (GOLD analysis project Ga0247778, IMG submission 179939) | Plant litter microbial communities from Arlington Agricultural Research Station in Wisconsin, United States - UWRJ-L049-202B-5 | ecosystem: Environmental > Terrestrial > Plant litter >... | reverse complement strand
TGTTACGAAACAAGCTGTCATAATGGAGAGGGCACAATTAGCAGCTGCTGTGAGCTCATTCGGTTTCTTTAACTGTCCATTGAATCTGCTCATGATCAAAATTCAGAGACCTTAGATGCATAAATGAGTGCCGTTCATCTTCGGTTGAGTTGCTTTACTATCATTTCCGTTCGTTCCGTCATTCTTTATATCGTCTTATAACCTTCTCGACTTTCATAGATTACCGACGTACTAAGACTAAATCACTGATAAGTAGAGAGCTGGCAATCTTCACCCCCTCTCCTTCTTGATCATCCTCGGTCTCAGGTTTCTGCAATAGTTTCTTGAATAGCGCCTTCATTTCAAGGAAGTCCGCATGGTCTTGGCTGAAAGGGAATGAACATGTACAATTTTTATTTCTTATCACAAAGCCGATTCTAATAATTATGAGTGAAGTAACATGCTGGAGTGACGACCGCCTGAGAAATCTTTTGGCTTGTGGAGTTGTATTAGTGCCGATTACCCCGCGTCACCGTATAGCATGTGAACAGGTCTTAATTACTTCTTTAGGACATATGTTACGTGAATTACGAAGCCATTGACAGAGAAATTTACGCAAGCCAATATATATACATCATCTTATCCTCGTCACAGCTGCAACTTCCCCAAAGACTAGCAGACACAATGCCCCGAATCACCCCCACTTATCCAGACCCCATCCCTTCCTCATACACCCCCAAAACCTCTATCACAAAACTCCCAGCAAATACTCCCCTAGAATACATCCTAGCTGTCCTATCGCGAGACGGCGGCGTAATCCTAGAAAACCTCGTCTCACCCTCTCAGCTATCCGCCATCGACTCAGAAATCCAGCCATGGAACCAGCAGACCCGACACAGCGCCGATTCATCTACCTCAAAAACAGACGCCTTCACCATAATGCCATCCCAAACAACCATAATCCCCGGTCTTGTCGGAAAGTCCCCCACGGTAGCTCACATCTGCGAGCACCCGGTTCTAGAAGGATTGCGTCAACACATACTAGTAGACAAGTTCAACGTTCACCGTGAAGACTTCTATGAGCCTAATACAATTGACCCCTTGCTGAGTCTGAGTATGTGTATGAGTATCGGTTATGGTGCGCCGAGACAGCGGCTTCATAGAGATGATAATATACATGGGATTCGGCACAAGGGGGATAAGAAATGGGGGTTTGAGAGGGTGAGTGGAATTGGTGTTTTGATTGCTGGGTGTGAGGTTAAGAGGGAAAACGGTGCGACGATGTTCGTTCCAGGCAGTCATAAATGGGATGATGAACGAAGGCCAGAGTTGGACGAGGTGTGTTTTGCTGGTAAGTTACTTTTACCTGCCACTCTTCTGACTGAGGAGGAGACTTTGCTAATTACGTCTGATTCTTGCCAGAAATGTCAGCTGGCTCAGCCTTAATCTTCTTTGCCTCCAACTACCACGGTGGAGGTCACAACTCAGTCCCCGGCTTCGTTCGCACTATGCATAGTTTGTTCTTCATCCGTGGCAACTTGCGGACGGAAGAGAATCAGTTCTTGGCTATACCGCGGAGTAAAGTTCAGAAGATGAGTCCGAAAATGCTTGAGTTGCTTGGCTATAAGAAGCCCACGATTCCATTGGGAACCGTTGAGGGTATCAGTCCGCATGAAGATTTGAAGGGTATTTGGGAGGCTGCAATGCAATGACTACAAAGTTGTGAGAGATTAAGGAATTTTCTTCAATTGATAGCCATGTTTGAGAGGCTGCAGTCAAGCGGCGAGGTATGACGGGACAGGGGGTGGTAGCCTTGCAGATTGATCGCCTTGGGGGCAAAGTGGTGGTGCCTTTGCCGCCCATTCATTGGACAATTGCGAAGTATGAGGGGCAGCTTGAAAGCAGGGTCTTGTGGAGCTGTACCCCCACATGATCATTTGAGAGTGATATTCTTCTGGCACTCGCCGCCGAAAGAAAAGATAGTGAAAAATGCAGACTGGAACATCGCCACTAAATAAACGATGGGGCGATTGGGGAATACTTTTCGCATTATATCAGGCTAATTCAAAGGGACACTATCGTACAATTTCTCGTGCCTCCTAACCAGAAGGCATTGACTAGCTCCATAATTTCGCTCTACTAAATTGTAGATCCACAACGTATTCTTTCCAAACGCTTGTTTTCAAAACAAAAGAAAATTCCGTCCAAGTTAATACCCCGCTAATGCCTTCAAGGACCGTACAACCATGCCAGTGCCGAAAACATTGTCTCCAGTCGCATCATCCGGGTAAACCAAAAATGCGAGGGCGATTATGATGTACAGACCCAGTAACTACAAAGTATTAGCGGATGTTCTTCCAGAAAACGAAAAATACTCACCATAGCCCCTTCAAGATAGTTACTCCTAGCAAAAAAGGGGAGTTAGTATTATCCTAATGAAGAAGGTTTGGGGGATTTAGGGGGCATATAAAGAAAGGCCCAGAATTGCTTACTTTCCATCCTGAATCACGTAGGTGACAACCAGAACACTCAAGAAGAAAACCACCGTCTCAAAGGTCTCGAAATGGAGGGTCATGGGAACATTGATGATCCATCCCAGGATGACCAGGAACGGCGTTACCAGCAATGCAATCTGCATGCTGCTGCCAATAGCTACTCCCATTGCCAGATCCATCTTGTCTTTGACAGCTACAACAACAGCGGTGACGTGTTCTGCGGCGTTTCCGACAATAGGAAGGAGAATTAGACCGATGAATGTCTTGGAGATGTGGGCCGTCTCAACCAGGGAATCAATAGAGTCAACAAGAAACTCAGCGCAGATTGCTACCATAACAGTAGTAACGACGAGAACGCCAGCTGCAGCCCAGGGTCCCATTTGAGGCTCTTCGGACTCTTCCTCCTCATCCTCAGGTGCAGTTTCGGCGTCAAAGAGATTGGCGTGTGTTCGCAATTGGAAGACAAGGTAGAGGATGTACAAAATCAAGAGGATGATGGCAGTGCCGTGGGACAGAATTAGAATATTGTTTTTGGAATCCTCTCGCGAGTTGGTAAGGGCCGCATAAAGCTTTTGAACATGTTAGATTTCTGCGCAAGTGAAAGGTGGAGGAATCTTACAGTTGCAGGAATAATCAAGGACGCTGAGGCTACGGCCATTAAGGAAGACATGGTAGAAGCGACGGTAGAATTGAAGTCTTGCTCAATGCCTCGCGCTGTTCCTGCAGAAGTATTGTGAATGCCGCCAGCCAAAAAGCAGCACCCAAGCACCAGGAGGATATTCGAGAGAATACTCCCCAACATACTAGATTGGACGATTCGGATTTGTCCATCCTTAAGTGCTACAATACTGACCTGTACAACATGGTAAGCGGGGTCATCCAGAATCAGAGGTCCAACATACAATGAGTTCAACGGCGTTGCCAAAAGTAGCATTAAGCAGTCCTCCCATCGTCTGGCCGAGCTTCATAGAGATCTCTTCAGTCGCAAACGACAGCACAGCCGCTAGAGGAACAATCGCGAAGAAGTTGAGAATGAAAACAGTTGTGGGATTCCAGCCCATTGCGCCAGCAACTATACCCAGCGGTACGAATACCAGGAGGATATTGACATAGTTGCTGAACAATGTCACCTTAGTGACATGAATCGCAGTAGCCGGAACCCTCACCAACCTATTTTCACTCTCCATTCCCGGTGTATGGCTCTTGCTCAGCAGGAACTCGCGCACTGAGCTATGGCGCCTGTCTCCTCCATTCTCATGCCCACTCAACAGTCCCGTTTGTTCGCTCGCGCCGCCATTTTGCGGGGCCGGCATCGTGTGCTCGTTAAATGTACTGGAAACACTTTTCGCTCCAGATCTAACGCGTTGCAGGTTCTTTCGGTAGTTGGGTCCTGCTACATATATGAAAGGACAGAGTCCCAGAGTCAGCCCAACTTCTCGTTGTCAAGGTAAAGTTTCCTTGGCCCTTGGCTGAAAAGGCTGTGCTGTAAAACGAGCGCGAGGAACGGTGATTGCGAATTTGTCGAAGCTGTATTGTGATATCGCCGGCGTCAAGCACATGCGATGGCCTGCATAGAAGGGAGAGGAAATGTTCAACGGAGCTCGATGGTATGGAGTCCGGTGCACTGGCAGAGGAAATCTGGATATTCGAAGCGTGGATGGAGCTATCGAGCTCGAGCTATGTGGATGCCGGTCCGCAAAACAATATTCAATCAAGAGGGGCACCCTGCACGGAGATTATGGATTCATGGGGACCAAGGACGCGTATGTGAGGGAAAAGGGAAAGGAAATTAGTTCACTTACACACCATCTTGGCAATTTTCCAGTCGATATTGGTCTTCTGATGAGAAGATGGGCGCTTTCGATCGTTTGGGTGCAGATTCAGAAGCTGCTGCGCCTCGTTGTCAAACAAAAAGCCAAGCAAAAGTCAACCACACCAAGAATTACGCCAATTGGAATTGATGAAGCGTTCCTGCTTCCTAAGCCGATACTGTAATGGTTTGCGGGTGGAACTTCCTAGCAACGGGAACGCGACTCCAGACTCCAGAGGGGAAAGAGAGGTCGATGAAGCTTGATCGAGCTTGCCTCGTTCTAGATTCTGGGTCCTGGTGGTCCGGTCTCGATGAATGATGCGTTCACAGCTTGATGAGCTAGGGGCCTTGGAAGTTGGAAGAAGGGTTCTGGTGGTTCCTGGCGTTAGATGTCACCGACTCATGGTTGAGGAGGATGGGAAAGCGCGGGTTATAACGCATTGTTCCAGTTTCAGCTACGTAGGGAGAAAACTGCTCTCCAGAGCTGATTCCTTGATTCGGATACTGAGCTTACTACGCGGCTGATTCCTCCACGGTAGGAGGCGAGCCCAAAGAATACAAATATGAGCTCCAAGAATCAACATCTTCAGCTCGCTATTCTTGCAAAGCTTCGTTGGGGGAAAGCAGAACCCAGCCTGACATAAAGCCTCTTGGACCTCCACATTTTTCCTCCGTAAAAGGCAAAATGGATGTCTTTGGGGGCAACAGAGCTTCCAAACATTGGCAACTGCTAACGCTGACGTACTTTGTACCCCCGCCGTCACTCGCTATCATATCTTGGCCCTACACAGCCTCTCTTGGCACGCGACAACACATTAGTGGGTGGATCTCTGGAGCTTAAATGGTTGAAGATTTGGGCTTGATCAAGGAAAAGCCCCAGGCTGCACATCGGGATTCGAGCCAATTGTTCAATTGATTCCATTTCATTCGTTATCCGAGAAGCCTTGCAGTCTTGATACTGGATTGGACATGCAGCTATTCATGCTCTCCCGGTTGAATGAGGAGGATCGTGATAGAAGAAATTTTGGTATTTGGGAGTAGGAGGAAAAATGAATTGGTATCAAAATCCATATGCGCCTGCACCAAAACCCGATCTGAAGCGTCGTCATATAAAACATAAGCACGCCTTGTATACCAAAAGATTCTCATTTTCCTGCAGCCATCCTCCTAGCAGCCACTGAAGGATAAATTCGCTTTGTTTGCAGGAGCAAGGCCATCTCCATCCTTGCGAATTTTGACCTTCTGTTCGTGCCTTTCTCTTCTTTCACGATCCTTCCGCTCGCTCGTGAGTCTTTGAGCGACTTCATGGAGCCCAACATCTCGACCCTCGATCATTGGCTTCCCTTGCCGCCTCTCAGGCTTTGCATCTTGGTCCTCGGTCCTCACTCTTTGTCTCCTTTCGGATTGACCATTGCGATCATCGACACTCCTTTTGTGCCTGGTACCTGAATGCTCAGCTCGAGTCTCGGCGCTTTGTCTTTGCTTATCGTAACCTCGACTCTCAGCGCTTCTCTTCTCCTTCCCAACGTCTCGATTCCCAGTCTCCTTCTGATACCTCCCATTCTCAACCTTGCCTTTCTTCTCATGCCGCTTGTCCCGCATAGCCCTCCTCTTATACTTCTCCTCCTGTTCCCTAGTAACCACCCACGGCACACTCAAAATGTCCTTCCTGAAAGCCAACACCTCATTCCAACACTTCACCTCCTGATCCGTACTCCTCAGCACCTCCACCTTGATAATCTCCACCTGCCTTTCATCCCTAAATTCCCTAATGCCTCCTTTAATCTTGACCACAGCCCCAACATCTACCTCATCCCATGGAACCTTCGGATTAGTGACTGTAGGCCCTTCGGGTTGTTGGGGAGCATTGGGTTTCGTGACGGTGACAGCGGGAGGTAATGTTGTTGATTTGGGTGGCAGAGGAGCTGGACAGGTACATTCGATGCATTTCCCACTGCTATCATCTAATGTATATACTTTGCGCCCGTAGAACTCGTCTACAGCGACGATTACGCCGGTGAGACGAACCCATTTTATGGGATGGTTGCTATGGTGGTAGAGAGGTATTCCTGTAGTATCAATTGAAATCAGAAGCCATAAATACAAGTGGAAATAATGTGGATATTTCATGGCAGCTTACCATTATTGAACATCCCCCGCGAGTTCAGCGCATGTATGTCGGAGGCGCGCAGCGGACACCATTTTTTGATCGTCAGCGAGAGTTCGTGGCAGTACTCTGGATATATTGGGGGATTCGGGGTGCCGGGTGTCATGGCATGGCATGGTCGATGGAAGTCGTACGGATCACCCAGGCGGGGTTTTGATGTTTTGTTTCTGGGTTGTGCAAGTTGTAAACACAAATGGCAACGCGTCAAACGCGAGATCGAACGAGATCACGAGTTGTGTTTATCACGTGCGGGCATACTTAAATCAACGAGGTCATACTCGAGACGCTCTCATATTGAGCGCTAATGACGAGAATGTCTCTGGGTGTTTGGTAGATTGAGATAGAAGTTTTGTGTCTTAACGATTTAAGAATTCATGTTCATAAAGGCATTATTCATCATTTCCCTAATCCCATCCAACTCCCATAATGCTAGAAAAAGTAACTAAAACGCGCGAACGAAAGCAATGAAATCATTCGAGGAGGATGATTCAACGTTTGGCACGCTTAGACTTCCGTCCATCTGAAGTATCACCTTTGCCGCTCTTCAACCTAGCAGCCGCTGCTTGAAATGCTTCCTCCGAAGGCATTCCATCATCTTCATTGTCCTCATCATCCGACATCCGCTTCTTAGCTTTCTTTCCCTTTGGCTTCTTGCTCTCAGCAGCATATTTCGCCTCCAAGTTATCCAGAAACGAGCTCCGTCCGGACTGCCTCTTCTGGATCATCGCAGCCAAAGCATCCTCGCTACTGCCCCCAACCTTTTCCTTTCCGAACAGCTTGTCGTAAACACCAATCTTCTTAGCATGCTCCATAGCCTCTTTACCGTCCCTCTCCGCAGCCCGCATACGAGCTGCCTTTTGTTTCTCAGTTTCATTCGTATACGCCGGAAAAGCTTCCACGTCACCCGCCTCAATTGCTGCATCGATTATCCCCCGGAACCTCTCCTCGTCCTTTAGCGTATCACTAAGTATAATAGTCTCGTAAATGCCATTCCACTTGCCCTTGAACTTAGTATACGCATTCAAGAGATCGTCCTTTTCTTCATCAGAGCCCTTGTAGCCTCGTGAGAATATCTCGATCGAATCGCCTGTAATGACATCGCGGAACTGCTCGGAGTAGAACTCGGCCCAGCTGAAACCATCAATATCTACTGACTCAGAAGTCGAGCCTGTGACATCGTAGCGCTTGCGGCGGACGGGGTCAGAGAGAACGGCGTATGCAAAGGCAATTTCTTGGAATTTGATATGGGCTTCGTCTTTGAGGCGCTCGGCAGCCTTGTCTGTGAAGCATGGTGTAAGTAGGTATTATCTTGCAAAGCTGCAGCTTTCAATATAGGACGCGTTACGCATTTGTCCCTATCAAGTTTGAGGGTAGAAGAGACATACCAGGGTGGTGCTTCAATGCAGCCTTGCGGTACGCTGACTTGATCTCATCTGGCGTCGCGGTCTTTTCGAGACCAAGGACTGTGTAGGGTTCAATGGTAGGTTGCTCTCCTTCATCAATAAGGTCTTCAGCGTCTTCTTCTTCTTCCTTGCGAGGCTTGCGTTTTCTTGGAGGCATTTTATTTGATGGTAGTGCAAGGGGATGCAAGAAACTTGGTTGTTGATTTCTGGTGGATTTGGATTTGTCGAGACGCGCCTCGAAGTCGCGTAAAGTGATTTTCAAAATAGTGGAGCTTCGAATTTAACTCCGAATTCACCAGTTCAGATCTTACGGATAGAGAATCAAATAATTCTTTATATATCTCGCAACTCCGTTGTTTTCTATTCTGATAGTTATTCTGTATAGTCTCCCGTCTCATCATGGGGATGAAGCGCCACTTCTTTCTCGTACTGAAATTGAATGCTCACCCATATCGGTTCGAGAGATACACGGACTTTCTATTGCATTAAATAATGTTCTTGGAAAACAACGCTTTATATGAATCTATATCCTGTATGTTATTTCGATACAAAACTTTTAGTCTTCTATTTAGATGCACCACCACGCCCACCAACAGCACCAATCGCTTGTAGCTGTTCATCACTCAAGTTGAGGTTGGGCAGTTCTCTTCCTCTAGATGAAGGCTTACCCACAAACCCAATTTCGACCAAGTATCTCAAGATCTTACCAACTGCCTCCCTGCTGATGCCGTAGCCAGCGCTCTCATCAACCCCAGTCCAGTCTTCGGCATCCGCTTTGAGAATTTGGACGGTATTCCTATCATCAAGCTCAGGGGCTCTTGTCGTAGCCGGCAGATCATTGACGCAGAAATGATATAGCGGCATTAAAGCATGTTGTTCTTGGTCCTTCTCCTGGCCACCTGCAGAGACATACTTCTCCAGTTCGTCTTTCCAAACTTCGTAATCTACCTCTGGGCTCTTGAAGCCATAGTACTCGAGACTGGCTAGGTATTCATTCATGCGTAAACGTGGATGGCCAGTAACGTGGACGACGTGGACTCCACCAGCGATAGGATTCAAAGCAGCTGCCACGACTACACGAGCAACGTGGTTGACAGGAACAGAGTTGACTGTGTTGACAATGTGCGGCCGAGCTGATAGCTGAATGCATCCTTTGAGCATTCGGACTAAGAAATCGTCAGTATTGCAGACACCGGTTGCTGAATCGCCGAGAATATATCCAGGTCTGATCACGGAGCCTCGAAGACCCCTTTTTCCGGCCTCGCGAACAAGCTGCTCGGATACCCATTTAGTCTGGCCATAACCAGTACCCAGGCCTTTACGACTGCCTTGCATATCATCTTCTTCAGAAAGAGCACTTCTACCGGTGCTTATGTTTTGGTCTGAAATCTTGACATAGTGATCCGTGTCAAGGACGCTGGTTGAACTGATGAATGTGAAAACTTTTGGCTTTCCTTCATTGCAAAGCTTCATAGCATCAATGGTGGAAATGACATTTGAAGCCATCATGTCCCGGTATCTCTTCACCCAGTGGACGGTAGCTCCATTGTGAATCACCACGTCAACTTCCTGAGCCAAGGTTTTCCATGTATCATTTTCAATTCCGAGCTGTGGCTTTGATAAATCACCAACTATGCAGCTCAATCGTGCGGACCATTCATTACGCCATAAGCCATAGCCTTGGAGAGATTGCCGTAATCGGTCTAGAGCAGCCTTTGGATCCTTAACCCCTCTCACATGGGCAATCAGTCTTACATCGCGGGTTGTTCGTTCAAGAACGTCGTTGATGATATAGGCACCAAGGAATCCAGTGGCACCGGTGAGAAAGATTGTGGGCTTTGGTGATCCGCGAATTGTCGTTGAGTCCGCTGTTTGATAGGCGGATGGCAATTTCGTGAGGAGTTCATCCAACGATAGTGCGTAGGCAGGATCTTTCTCCTCTACTTCCGCAATGGCGCCATTCGTTCCATTTGTAGGAGTCAACTGCTTGTCAATCTGAGCGCTGAAACCAGTAAGACTAGGGTACTCATAAAGCGTGTTTATGGAAATGCTTGCTCCAGTTTCCCGTCGGATGTGAAGCAGCATTTGTTGGGCTAAAATACTGTGGCCACCAAGATCAAAGAAATCGTTCTCAGAGGTCACAGTCTTTGGGTTGAGGCCCCGGAGGAGGTTGGCCCATTTGGTTGCAACGGTTCGCTCCGTTTCGGTCAGCGACTCCCATCTCTTCAAATCCTCTTCTGACGCTTCTTCTGTCTGTTCCGCAATATCTGGAAAAGGGAGATTAGGTTTGTCAACTTTGCCGTTTGGATTCAACGGCAGCTTGTTCAGAACAATGTAAACGGTAGGCACTGCATATGTGGGCAGTCGAGTCTTCAGGTGGTCTCGTACTTCCGTCTGTATGCGCCTGAATCTCTTCGGATAGTATTTCGTAGGACCAATATCGATTCCTTCATCTTCAGCTTCCTCTAAGCCACGAGATTTGAGCCACTCGGGCCATTGCTTCAACTCTGGTACGATATAGCTAACAAGCTTCGGTTCTTCGTCCTTGTCTCTGCGAACAAGGGTCTTGCAGTCTCTAATTAGAGCATGCTGACCCAGATTGCTATCGATCTCGTTTAATTCGATGCGGAAACCCCTAATCTTTACTTGATCGTCTGCGCGCCCGGTGCATTCTACAACACCAGACTCCAAGTACCTGCCGAGATCTCCGGTACGATAGAGCCTATCTCGCGGTCCCTCGTAGTATTTTCTCCATGGTTCACCCTTGTCACATTTCTTGTCGGCCTCTGCCCATTTCTGGTTGTCGACAAACCAATTCATGTGGAATTTTTCATCATTCTTCGCCTTGTCTCCCTTGTAGCCTTCAGCAAGACCCGCAGCACGCACGTAAATTTCTCCTATTTCTCCGACCTTGCACATTTTGGATCGATCTTCCCGATTCACAACCAGAAGTTGGACGTTCTTCATTCCCTGGCCAGCTGGGACAGTGTCCTTCAGCTCATCTAAAACTTTAGGGTTCTTAGCACGGCTCGGTATCTCGTAGTAGCTCACAGCACTATATATCAATCTCAAGTCAGTACCAGACTTCTTGGGGCAATTAAGCGGAAACAAAAAATATGAAGAGCACGGCCGCGAGATCTTTTAATGGTAGACTTATGTCTTAGATATCGAATACAACAAACGTATTACTATTATTGCAAGACATTGACACTTACCGCTGCGTTTCGGTGGTTCCATACATGTTTACAATGTTGGCGTTGACGGCAAGGCGTTGCAGGCTTCGACAATCTCTAGTGGTGAGAATATCACCGACAAAGAATGCCCGATCCAGAGAAGGGAATTCTGCTGCAGCCCCTCCTACAAGAATTTGACCCATGGCAGGTGTCAAATGCGTTACTGTTGGCTTGTGCTCACGCATCCACTCGGCAAGCTTCTCGTGCTGAATGTCTTCCTTCGAAGGCACGAGCAATTGCGCTCCTAGAAAGAGAGGCGTGAAAATATCTCGTTGCACTGGGTCATGAGCAATTCCTGACAAGAGTGTGAACCGACTTTCTGAGCTCAGCTGGAACCTCTCCGCCATCCAAGTAAAGTATTTTGTGAGACTGTAATGGCGGCCCAGCACTCCCTTGGGTCTTCCCTCGCTGCCAGAAGTGAAAGAGAGGGTCGGGTTGCTATCCGGGCCCACCAGCACGTCTGGTGGTGAGGTAGCCTTCGCCCTCACTTGTGCAAACAGATCGTCCTTGCCATTTTCGTCCCCAGAGAGAACACCATCATCGCGGAGACGTAACGCAGGTACCTCGGCCTTCAATTGTAGCTCCTCGTCGATATAGCTTCGAACAGTCATCGCCAATTGCCCTGACTCATCCGTCGCCCTCGCAATATTGACCAGGGCGCGAGGCTGTGCGACCTCGAGGTAAATCGTTTGTCTCGCTGGCGGGTATGCTGGATCAAGGACACTGAACGTAGCACCAGAGGCCTAATAGAAAAATCATTTAGTATCACTGCTCTGGATAGAGAGATATGCGCGCAAACATCATACCAAAGTTCCCATGATGCTGATCACCAAATCTACCGATCGATGCGCCCAAATCATAACGACATCACCATTGGTGATTCCAGCATCACTGAGGTAGTGTGCCAAAGTATTCGAAGCCTCGTAGATCTGCTTATAAGTAAATCTTCTCTCTGGGCCCTCTGAGGACTTCGTTTCGACGACGCAAGTTCTGTCTGGGTGGTTCTCTGCATTCTTGCTGAAATGCGACTGAATCGAACCATCGTAGCCCGACCAGTCCAGGTCTATTGTGGGGTCTGGTAACTGTGTCATGGTGTAGGGAATTTGTTGAGTTTGAAGAAAAAAGATCGATGCGATTTCGGAGGGGGGTTTTATTCTGCCGGGCGGTGAAGAGGGTTTGCGGGGATACAGTACCCCACGAATACAAATTAAGAAGTGCGACCAAAAAAAAGAGACTTTCTCTCTTTCTCTAAATATAGAGCGCCTTTTCAGATTTGGAATTCGCAGTGATAGTAATGTGATATTGTCTCCATGGCTCACTTCGTTCATCACCTAGGTAGAGTTCTGTTGTACTGTACTATAGTTCTGTATTTAGCGAGTGAAGCTCTTGTCCAAAGCGGCAGCCAACACATAAATCGTCCTTAACATCGGCGTTCTCACATTGTGCACTTTGGCAACTTTTAATACATTTCCTACAATAGCCTCAACTTCCATTCTTCGCCCCGCAAGTGCATCTGCCAACATACTCGGTTGCACACCAGGTAGCTCACGGACGGCTGCTCGTTCCAGTTGATGATCTACCAGAGCGGTATCAATGCCGTGGTAACCACAGGCGTTTGCAACAGCCGCAATCTCCAGCATTACTTCTCGAAGGACCTCCTTTGCCGCTTCAGTTGACTCCAGGACTTGCGCGTCTCGCGACCGCGAAAGAGCACAGATAGGGTTCCAAGAAGCATTTACCAACAATTTGGACCAGCGTTCGAATTGTACATCTTTGTGGACTTTGATCGACGCCCCAGCCGCAGTGAGGAGATTTGCAAATTTTGATGCCACGTCCGTGTTTGGAGACGCGGGATATGAGCCTACGTGAAGCATCTCCACTTCCTTGTGGTGTACAATTCCTGGACTAGTTTGTGTGACGGGAAGATATACAACTGTGCTCAACAGTGGATTGTCGGGGAAGAGCGTAGAATAGGGTTCCTCGATGGCTATTCCATTCTGGATCAACACAATCGTCGTTTTCGATGAGACTGCTGGTTTGATCAGCTCCGCGGTTGACGGCACCGTTGGCAACGCCTTAGAGCAGACAATGATATAGTCGAAGTTGTCATCCGTTGCCACGGCATCATCCACCGATCGGACAACAACTGGTCGGACCTGTTGATTCTGTCCCCATAGAGAGGAATGTATGGTGAAACCATCTCGTGAGGCGGACTCGAAATTCGAACGGCATACCGTGACAATATTGGCTTCAGGCACAGCTCTGGAAAGAATATAGGCATACGCCGCTCCAATACTTCCCGTTCCGAATATCAAGATCCTTGGGTCCATTGAAAGAAAGAAGTTGACAGGTGATGGGTGAGTGAGATCAAGGATGTGGAGGCTATGGACCGGCTTTTCTTTGGGCCGGGACCGTCGCGTATTGTACTGTAGAAGCCTACAGATCTACAGGACAAATAATTTCCCACAACAGCTCAGATATCTTCAGACCATGTAAGATACAGAATATTTCCTCGAAGATCTAATGCCAAACAAATGCGCGTGCATTAACTCCGTTCTTCCACAATAGCTCCCGCCGTCATTCGACGACAGCAAGTTTGCTTCAGATGCAATTATCTTTGACCCACCAGACCCTTTCCCATGTGAATTGCCGGGGCTATTCGGCTCTTTGATGCTCTTATAACTAATGATACTAATAGTTCTCCCTAATGGCGCCTCAATTGGACATCGCCTCCAACCTCCCCCATGAATGCAGAAGCGCAATCGTCGGTTTCCTGGCTGGAAAAGATGCAGCGAATCTGCGGCTGGCTTCTCGAGCTTGGCGAGAAATCGCTGCCGAGGGGCTTTTCAACCTTTTCACTGGAAAATACGGATACCATGAGGCTGCGTCGTTCTCACAGGCCAATTCCAGCTAAATTTCCCCCGCCGTTATGGTATTCCGGCCTTGGAAAGGTTACCGGAGCATTGCAGATGGACTCAATGAATGGCCATGGATGGCGCGATATATCAAGGAAATACAGATACACCTTCCGGACAAGAGGCGGGACAATTTGGTAGCAGCTGGGGAACATATGAGGACCTTAAGATTAGATCCGGATGCTCCCTAGCCCGCAGATCGTCTACTTGAAGCCTGTCATGTTGGTTCATACTCAGAGACCGACAGCATTCTGCTGGCCCAAATATTTGCTCGCCTGCCTCATGTCGATGCATTGAGTGTCTTTACACGACGGTGCCCGTTTACTTGGACCGAAACGCAACTTTCCGACTTTTGGAACGATTACCTGCTAGAGGATGATGTTCGTGTCCCACCCTTTGCGCACCAGTATCAAGACCAAGCTACAGCGACCTTTCAGTATCTCACGATTCTCAAAGCAATCAAGCATTTCAAGCCGCCTGTCAAAAGGTTACTCTTCGAATCAACTCCGCTAGAAGTTTTCGGACACTTGTACAGTGACATAGTGGGCGATGTTGATGATGACATGGCCCAAATCAGCCAGCCGTTGAGCCAGACCGATGTGGCCAATTATTTTGGAGAGTCGTTTACCAATGTCCGTGATCTACATTTGGACATTGTCATGGACAGTGTCGGCTGTCCATATTCCTTGAAGCGTAGCTGTTCCGCTCTTACCCATATTCCGGCCATCATGAAAACTCTCCAAAGTTTGAGTATAGCGTGGACGGACAAGGAAGATGACCTTGACCATTCTCAGGAATCCATTTATCTGAGAAATTGGGGCATCTGGCATGCTACGCTATTCAAGAATACTTGGGTCAATCTTCAAGAATTCCGATTACAAGACTTCCGTGCTCCAGACGAGCTATTGCTTCGATTTATAATCAAACATGCAGCTTCACTTAGAAGGGTTTCCCTCACTGGCTGCTTTTTAGGCCATTCGGTTTATTTTTGCCGGGATGTCCCAGCAAACTCGTGGACGTCACACGGTGCGGACAACGTCAGGGCCATGCTGGAAAGCTTAAAGCTACATGCAAAGCTTGACGAAATACAAGTTCGGTTCAGTACCTACGAAGGCACCATATCCAAAGCAATCTGGGAAGGTGAAGGAGACTGGAGAGCTTGGCAGTTCATGGACTCTGACTGGATTGATGCGTCTTGGGCCAGCGATCGCATCAAATCGAACACTTTTCCGAAATATGAGTCTGATCATTTCTTATTGAATTGTTTTTTGGCATGACTTGTGCCCTTGGCCAATGGCTCAGGATAATCCCGCTCTGATGTGGAACGCTGAATATGACACATCATGGGTGAAGCTCCCACAGTTTCGATCATTTGGCATAGCAGTAGGGTGGGAAGAAGAGGGCTGGGACGGGGACGGACCACAACTGTTAAACTTGCCAACTAACTAGCGATGATTGTCCAATTGCGTACCTAAGTAATTCAACCGTCCAGGACCATCCACGTCCCCTAGTGCGATGAGAACTGATCTAGAATCTAGCTTTAATCAACCGCGTATCACTTTTCCCGCCCCCGGCGCTTTCTCGGAGAGCAACGAGACTGATGATTTATTAGTGAAGCTGGGTTTTAAGGCAGAGTTGCTCTGAAAATGGTGAAGTAGTCTCCTACAACGCTAGATGAGAGTCTTGGTGTTCAGATCATTCACACATCTTACTGTTGCTTATTCTTTGTCTAATGCTATGCAAATTTTTGGCTTCCTCTTATCACTTTTAGCATTCTGTTGCATTTTCGTATGCATGAATCTCACCTCTCTTCCATGTTCCCCTCTTGCCACGGAGCAGTCAGTCAGGCATGAAATAATCTTCACTCACCTTTGGTCTCTTATTATTTCATCTTCATTGCTTACGAATTTCCGTGCTTGAATTTCTTTTGTTGTGAGTCTGAGAGCTAACATTGCATTCTCCTTCAGTTCAAGCTCTGGTTGATCAAGTCGTAAGATCTCAGCTACAACTTTAAAAATTGCTGCACAAAGTAACAACACGTCGAAATCTACTAGATTTCGGAACCAAAATCCGGAGGCTGACAAGGCAGCAGCTAAGAACGCTAGGACTATTTTAGGACTGGCTGTGTAAAGTAACTTAAGTAAGTCACACTACGTCCAAACTTCGATGTCTCCGACTGAGTTGCTCGATGCGACGTCATTTTCAATGTCTTTTGTAGCACTGGCTGAGTGAAATAACTTTGACTTCCTTTTCAATGCTCAAGATTGGATATCAATCATTAGTGTTTGTGCCTCGTATATGCCACATGATGGAAAGCTTCGCACCAATGACCGTTTTCAGCAATTTAATTCCTGGCCGTCCGTCACTTCTGTAGCCGAAAAGTTAGTTCAGCTTTAGAGCAGTCTAAGCAGACGCCCGGCGAACGATTCAGTCCCCATGAGTGCACACGGATAGTTGGATATTATCGCTGCCTGGAGGGTGCGTAGTGTGTTTTCAGTAATGAAATGCGAACAATCTACCTCGAAGTTGTGACGACTGCCGAATGGGCCGTTTTCGAATCATGAGGTCTACTTTTATTGGACCATACGTATTGCTTATAGGAAATCAGTAGTCTACTTATCGAGCATCAGACTGATGAAAAGAGTACATAAGGACGAACATTCCCTTCGTCTTCTCGACAATACTCACATCTCATCATTTTCCAACTACAACAACACAAGTCATCTCCAATCTCCAATATTCCATTCAAAAACAAATCGAACCCAAAATGCAATGCAATTCAACCAAATCATCGTTGCTCTCTTCCTCGCCGCGACTGTCTCCGCCTTACCCCAAGTCAACCCGGGCGACTCCTGTACCTACGGCACTTGTTTGTCCACCTATCACGGTTGCACAGCTGGCAAAGATGGTGCTGGAGTTACTGAATGGTATTTAAAATTCCCTCTCACTGAGTTCTCCGGGCGCATGAGTCTAATACCTTGATAGCCACAGCTTTTATGTTGAGTGCGTTGCTGCCTGTGAAGCCTCCTCCTAAGAAGCTGCGGGCTTCCTTGTTGCTGGACTGGTAAGCAATTTATTATTGCTGCATTGGCGTACAGCTCCTAGTTGTTGCATACACATCCATGAAATCCACGAAACAAGTTGTGAAAGCATGGTTTACTGTCCAAATATCTAAATGGCTGCATTGTCGGCTTCACGGGTATTTCGTCGGCTGCCGAAATCAGTACTTAGACCTAGTTCATTCGTTTATATTTCTACTCGATATTAAATTTGCAGTCCATTTCTCGAAATATCAGTCGTTCAAGTGCTTGCAGGAGTAGCTAGCTTTCATCTGTAGCTGCTTGTTACGCTCATGCTGTGCCTTTGAACTCGGTTGGAAACAAGCTCGGTCTCGCATATAAGAAGAAAAAAACTTTTATGTGAGTTACTGTACATGTGTCATATATACCACCCTTATTCTTTGGATCAGCTGCTTGTCCCGGGTTCTCTCTTTGTTTAAAAATACTTAGGTAACACCTTTTCTCTGCAGCATAGAAATGATTCACATTCCCACACCATTCTCGTCCTTCCTATTCAAATCAGAAGAATGAAAACAATTACAAAGAACATCCTCGGTTACTCTAACCCTGCTGGTCATCTCTCATCCAATCTCTCCTTCAATTGGCCGGCGGGAACGGCATTCCACCGGGTGGGGGAGGCGGAGGGCCACCCATCCCTGGTGGGGGTGGTGGGGGTCCTCCTTGAGTACTTTCACTACCCCTCCGACTCCTCTTCCTGCTCTCCACCCGCCGGAACTGTCTTGCTCTCAGCAGATAAACGTAGAAAACGCCGACCAGAAGTCCGAAACCGACTATGCAGCCTACAATTATGCCAACGATGTCGCCTGTGGGGATTCCGGGGTGTTGGGCTGTGGTTCGAGGAGGGCTGGCGGGTTGCGAATTTGAATTCGGGAAAGAAGTGGTTGGAAATGAGTCTCCGAGTTGGATAGTAGTGATGTAAGTTGTTGCATCTCGTGTGATGGTGAGGGTTACGTAGTAGGGTGCTACTTCTTTTGCATTCACTTTGGCGTAAGGAGTAGATTGCAAGTGCGATGAAGTGGATTCGTGTCTGATACTACCGGTCCCATTCTGCTGGGCCGTTCTGTTCGGTAGATTTGTCAATTTTGTGAGTCTGGCTGTCGGATTTGAAAATCGTGCTGGCGACATGTGGAAAAAGAAGCAATTGCAGGACGAGCCATTGGCATGTCAGTAAACACTCTAACAAAGAATTGTCATTTTCTATGCTGATGTCTTGGTATATAAAGAGAAACTTTAAGGCAATTACAAGCCTCACAGAAAAGTACTGCAGCCCCAATTTTCACTTGATTGGTGACCAGTATGCAATGCTTAGCCCGTAGGTTGAGGCAAGCCAGCCTCATGTATTCGCTGGCACCATGCAGGGGCTTCAATTAGCCGGAAGCTTCTGGGCCCAGTGCATCCCGCGTCTTACTGGCACAAATTGAAAATCTAAAGTAAGGTCTTTCTACATGGAGTGTTATGTCGTGTTACATGTTCGAAATTTCGAGGCCGGGCGGAAAGCATGTTTCGGAAGCCAATAGACTTCCTCTTGGACGGGACACTGCATTTTCGTCCTAAATTTCTGACGAGTCGATAATTTAAGTCACTTTGAAAACTGTATGAGAACTCCTTGTCCATGCGACCATCCGTCTCGGGTTTCGTATCATCCTGATCTCTGGATTCTCTCGGTTCCTACACCTCTGGATACGTCTTCAAAAATCTCTCATACTCCTTATAGGCAGTGACAGTAAGATAGGAATCAACCCCGTACATTTTTGCTAGTCCGCCGCAGGATTCTCTCCACAACTTCTTTGCCTCTTGATGCAGATGTGGAGATAGAGCCCTCATCGCTGCCGCCAAACGGGACTTGCTCTTCAATGTCTCTGGATGCAGATCACCCAGATTTCGTTGATATGCTCGATAGACTTGACGGTGTAATGCCTCAGCTTCTATGCGACCCGATGTTCCACGCTCGTGTTTGGCAAGAGCGAGGTTGGTCAAACATTGCAAAGTGTTGTGGTGCTCTGAGCCAAATGTACATGTCAAACCTTCAAGTGCCTGCTTATGAAGCGATTCGATGGCATCAAGAGTCTGATCTCGCTGAGTCTGGTAAGTAGGGAGCTGTAATCGCATAATTTCACCTTTGCATGTATATGAAAGAAATACATCGGGGTGTTCGCTGCCCAAAATGGTCTTCCTACCAAATAACGCCGTGTCAATCTTTTGCAAGGCCGGTAAGTGCAGACCGAGGCCAGAAAGGACAATTGCTCGATGATGCAGACTGGCCAACTGGCCAGGATGAAAGTCGCCCCCCGTGAAGGTACCATGTGTTAAGACATCCGTTCTCTCTGTCCAACCACGTTCGCTCAGAGAATCCGCAGCACGACATCCTTCTTTATATCTTAGAACTTCAGCGAGCTGATGTACACTCTCTAATGTTTCGGGGTGGCTCGCGGGTGCCATCCAAGGTCCTTGTTCTCGAGCCGCCAGCGTTTTCCGGTTCAGTTGTTCCGCTGCGTCGTACTCTCCACGAGACAACATGATCTGTGCATGGTCGCTCCAGCATGCCATGACAAGTGGATGTGAAGGGGACAGGATCCTACTCAAATGATGAGATGAGTCAACCAGCAGACTTTCTGCCTTGTCAAAATCTGACAGAGAAACAGACATTGAAGCTAGTAATTTAGCTTTCACGATCTTGCTCTGCAGCGTTTCCGGATGATCAGCCCCGAGGACCTCTTCTCTGCCACGGATGGCAGTTTGAACATGCATTAGGCCTTCTTCAAATTTCCCATCTAGTTTCAAGATTGAAGCTAGATGGTGAAAGCTGGCAAGGGTGTCTGGGTGAGATGTGCCTAAGAGCGTAGTTCTCTCAGCGAGAGCCTTTCGACACTCTATAGCTGCATCGCGGTAGTTCCCCTTCAACATCAGAAGACACCCCAGATCATCAATCGACTGAAGTAAGTCAGGCAACGAATTATTCGTAGTCTCCCTCGAGATTTTTAGTTGCCGGAAAATTTCCACCGCTGAATTGTATCGATTCGAAGCTTCCGCTTGTTCCAGTCTTGCGTGCATTCTCTTTTGCCAAAGTATAGTTGATGGCTGGTCGTCCAGAGGGAATGTTTGAAGCGATGCCTGGATTTCCCGGTACTGCCCGAGTAATTCCAGCAGAGCGATGTGATCTTGAATGACCCCTAAATGCTCTGGCTGAAGGGGGTCGGGGAGTGTATTCTTGGCAAGAAATGCCCTCTTCAGAGCTTCAGAGTAGTGACCTTTACGTTTGAAGTATGCCGATTCTTTGCGGTGTATCTTTGACATCGACAGCCTTATGGGATTTGTTTGCACGCTACATTCGGCAAGCAGTTGGTCAAAACAATATCTCCACCACTCTCTATCATCAGAATCCAAGTCTGGGTAGAAGTCGGAAAAGGTGACCACAGCCTCCTCACACCATTTGCGCTCCTCTTTGATGTCCTCTTCTTCTGCCTGAGGTCGCTCTCCCTCGAGGATTCGGCGAATGGCCAGGCATACTAGGGGATGAACAGTATAGACACCCGCTGGGCCTTCCTTCATGAGGAAGTGTCCTTTCAGAAGATTCATTGTGATGATCATTTCCAGTGGATCAGACGCGGACAATACAAATTCTGGCACTTGTCTGCCGCCGAGAAAGTAGGCCTTGTATACAAGTTGGCTCGCGCCTGGAAATTTAGTTCTGAACGCCTTCACTACAAGAAATTAGCACTTTTCAAAAATCAAGGAACGTGGAAGATGAAACATATCTTAAAGGGCCCAACAATACAAAATCAATGGAACGAGACAAAGAGGGGGGACACTTACTATCAATTACCCCTGTGCCAACGACTGAAAAATTATGATCTGGCCGTGGTGCACGATCCAACTTTCCGAAAAGACGAAGTTTCGATGAATCTCCTTTTTGATAGAGCTGAAGGAATTGGGCGATGGTCATTCCGGTAGCATCAATGAGAGCCGCGACCTGAAGGATCGCTCGAGGCAGGTAAGACAATAGCTTAACAACATCTCGAAGTTCGTTGAGCGAGCCTTGTACTTGAGTTCTAAGTTTTGCACTCAAAAGATCAATGGATGCTTCAACATCTAGGTCACCAACCTCGCACAAATCACGAGGTTTTGCGAGGAGACATCCATGTTGCATACTTCTCGCAAGTAGAATAAGAGTTCCGTCAAAGAGGTGGAGTTTATCGAGCAGACGACCATGCTCGGAGGTTGGTTGAAGCAGATCTTCAAAACTATCGCCAGCGTCTGCAACGAGTATGCAATTGGTGCCTCGGCTTTGTTTCAACCATTTGTCTAGTTGTACGCCGGCGGCAGACAAGGTGCCCGTGTGGTTACTTGGAAAATCATCTAGTCGAAACCAGTATATCGCTGTTGTTTGGGAAACGTCTCGGATTCGATATACGAATTCAACGACCAAATCTGTTTTCCTGTAGGATGTTAGTATTTAAAGGTGCGACTTCCAAGGGTAGAGGATCGAAAACTGACCCAATTCCACCAAGACCAACAACAGCAATCCGACCTTTCTGTCCTGGCCTCCACATCCCAAACAACTGGCTGAGGAGCGCTGACCGGCCCACAAAGTTCGGGTTTCGTTGAGGCACATTGAACAACAGCCTGGCTGTAGGTTCCACCTCTGGCAAAGGCAATGGAAGATTTGAATCGGTCTCCTTAATTTGCACTCTTAGAGGTGCTTCAGCTTCGGGGGCTTGCAGACGCTTAACAAGATTCTTTCCGATATCATCAAAGGAGGTGTGTAGAAATAAGGCGATGGCGTCGGATAGTTGTGAGCCCAGGGATGTTCCCGTGGAGACTGGTTCTTGGAAATCCATTGTGAGAAGAAAGATATCTGACAATTAGATAGATAGCAGAATACGCGGTGTTAAGAAATATATATAAACCAGATCGAAACTCCTACCTCTCCGGAAGCCATTGCCTTGCAGTGAGCTACACGTTGTCGCCTTGTCGGCGACATTGGAAAAACGTAGATATGAGTCGACTTTAGCACGCACGACTTTGTGGAACATCCATAGAAATAATAGTTAGCGGCATATTGGCTCTGAAGTATCGAGAGCAAAGGTCTAAATATACCAGGCTCGGGCCTCGAGGTCACAGAAATCAAGGAGGGTGCAAATGTCGAGCGACGTGCGTGGAGCTGTTTCGGTGGGGTCCCGTAATGACTCTGTGCGCTGGGATCGGAATAAACTATAAGGCTCCTAGATGAAGTAGCTCTCAACGTATCATCTAGAGGTCGTTGTGAGTTGGCAGTGAGTTTCTGGTGCTTGAGCTTGGCTGCAGCCTCATCCTCGGGATATCATATGAGTGGCTCAGGGGTTGTCGGGTCGTCGTTCGTTGCTTCCGAAAATAGCTGGGGTCTGTTGAATGTCGAATCTTCATTACCTAGGTACCTATCCACAAGAATGCTTCAGGGACTCGGAACCAATTGTTATTTCACTATTGCAAAAGGCCTCCGAGAAGATGCATCATTGAAGGAGTGTGTTAAATACAAGCCCAATGCTTATTCAAGTGCGTGCTGCATTTAATGAATGGAAATTTTGCATCAAAGATTATCATCATCTCATCAAGAAGCCAAATTTATCCACCCGTTCCTTCATTTTCTTCTACATGGGCCTAAAGTCTGGACGAGGCGATGCCTGAGAGTTCACCCGGCGCATGGTAGTTTGGCACCTGTTTTTATGATTAGCAAACTTACAAATAATGAATAAGTATAGCTTACTTTCATGTCGAGATCCTTTCCACTATATCCAAGGTCCTCAGCAGTGAGCATAGCACACTTCTCGCCGATTAACAAAGCGGTGGAGTCTGAATATAGTCAATATCTTCTCGGACTGAAGGCAATTATATCGCTTACATGTGTTGCACCCAACATTGTCGGGGCAGATAGAAAGCTAGAATTAAGTCAGTATGATATCACATGAGAAGTTTCATGAAGTAAGGATCCAAGCTCCCGAGGAAGTTTCCGAGATTTCGGCCCTTAAATCTCTGTGAAGATGAGAGCGGATTGTGACTTACATCTGCAACCTTCAGGTTCTTGACCCCGTGGACATTCAGACGCTCGTCAAGGACACCATGCTTGACAATGCTGTTTCCTTCTCTTGGAGCCATTGAGCAAGTCTAAAATTGTTAGCGCCATTTCTTTATTTCCGATGAAGCAAAACCTACTCCAAGACTGTGCCAAGTAGTTTCAACATGGCGCTTAACCCACTCCTCGATTTGTTCAATATCTTGCTTGCTGTACTTGAGATCCTCGTAAATCGACTTGGAGTGGCTGTTAAGAAGGCTAGGCTTTGGAGCTTTTCCGGCTTCGACGGGCATGGACCAACTTCCGTGCTGAATATTTGCGGTGAGGTTACCTGGGAGGGCATATGCATTGGTAGTGGCAAGATCCATGTCCTTCGCGCGGGCCGGGGAGTCGAAAGAGTAGAATGGGTGCTATTTTTGTATTAGAACTATTGATTCTCGACCAAAGAATGAAACGTACCATGTTCTGAACTTCTCCAGCATAGGCATCCATACGTCTTGCTGTCTCTCCTATCATGGGAATTAGTACAGACGCGGCGGGAATTTCGGCAAAGGGCACTTACTGGACTTGATGTATCCCCAGACCATCGGCGCCATATCACGCTCATCATTCATGAAGCCAGCATCGAAGTCTGGCGCTTCGTAAGGGTCGGGAGAAACAATGTGAGTCTCGCCACGGGAGAACGGGTACTCGAGGAAATGGAACATGGTGAAGAATTTTCCGGGAGGCATCAACATATGGTCACCAAACCAGCTAAGCAAAGTGTTAGTTCTAGTCCTCCAAGTAGATAGGGCACGAGTCCTACCCAGCAATGACAGAGTAATGCATGACTGGCTTGTCGGGCTTGTTCTTGAAGTAGCTGTCCCAACCACTTCTGAAATGTGGAGTGGGCCATGATTCCATTTCCTTAAGCTCCTCTTCGGTAGGACGAACCTTGACACCGGCTTCAATACCATTGGTGGCAAGTGGGCCAGTTCCTTTGAGATTCCACTCATCAAAAACGGCCTTCTGGACTTCAGGGTTACCTCGGACAAATTCATCAAAGCTCTCAGTGTCAGGTTTGGCACGGTAGACTATAAAATGTTAGCATTGCACATCACTTTGCTGAACATATTTTGCACTAGCACTCACCTGAGAAGGTCAAGTAATGATCCTGGAAATTCAAGCCGACACCTGGAAGATCGACAATAGGCTTGACGCCAACCTTCTGCAGCTTCTTCTTGTCGCCAATACCACTTCGTTGAAGGATCAATGGTGATGAGAGCGTGCCGCCGGAAACGATAATTTGCCTGCGGGCCTTGAAAGTACGAGATTGTTGCTGCTTGGGGGGACTCGTATCAATAATGTTATTCTAAGGATATTTGTTACTTACGGATGGGTGCAAAGGTTTTGTTGGGACGGTCCTGACACCGACCGCCTTTCCATCTTCCATTATGATCTTGTCGACTTTAGTGTTGCATTGTAAGTGGAGATTTTCGTGAACAGATCTTGTAGAATGGATGTAAGCGTGAGCGGAGTCGCTTCGGCGGCCAGTCTGCAGGTGTTTATTAGCTATACTCCCAGCAGGTTCGGTATCCCCCTTACATCTCGGTTTATCCATTTCAGCCAGTACTCAGCGCCGCTAAATTCCGTTAGTACAATGTGTACAAACCTGTTTCTCATCTCAACTAAAGAGAGCTACTCACTGGCCGGTAACAAGATCCTCGAGATCATCTGTGGTTGGGATACCCTGTGACTCACTTGCCCTGAGGAAGTCTTGCATGATGGGGTAAGTATAGTTCCCAAAAGAGACCTTGATTGGTCCCTCAAAGCCATGAATCTCCCTGAAAATTGTTAAGTCAACCTTAACGATAACAATGATGAGCTTTTCATTCTCACCTATTATTACAGGCACGTTGGTATGTCTCGTGCTTCCTCATGAGAGGAATGAGTTCCTTGGTCGTCCAACCTTTTGCTTGGAAATCATCGTAGTCCGAGGCTGATGCACGTGTATACATCATAAAGTTAATGGAAGAGCCTCCACCCAAGATGTGGGCGCAAGGGACAACTAGCAAATCTGTCAGTACCCATCACACGGTACGCTATAAAAAATAGCTTCTCAAATTCGAGGACTTAATTGAAACCCCTGAATCGAGGGACTTACCAGCACGACGACCGCCTAGCCACTCCGAGGGTCGTGAGTAGTAGAAGGAAGCAGTCTTGCTGTCCAGTTTCATGTTACGGGGATCTGAGTACGTCAGTACCTACTGGGCTTGGAACAGACTCTAGTATACTCACAAATTCCCGGTCGGTATACCCATGGATTGTTCAAGTTACTCTCCCCAGCTTCAATCAGCAAGACTGAGAGGCTATGATCGAGATTGGCCAGTCTAGAGACGTCAGAGGAAGCAGCAACAGTGGCGTACGCGTCACCTACCGACCAGCAACGACACACCCACAACTACCACCTCCACACACGATGATATCGACCTCATCAGGGACAGTCATTGTGATTACGTTGGTGTGCTTCTCTTGTGAAATAGTAATTTTCTCGAACTTAGACAATTTCGCTCATTGGACTCCGAGGTCAAAAGAATGAGAGCTGATTTCAGAGAGCTTCCAGGAGCTTCTCATCTTCCTTTTGAGCTTTTTCAAAATTGTGGATCCTTAGGACCCCGCACGACAAGGAGTCTAGGCAACTTGGCTAAAGCACCTCGTCTCACTCCTGACGCGTATTGGGATCGCTTCACGAGCATTCATTGAGGTCAATTGGACTCCAAGGGTCCCTTGGACTGCAAGGTTGCGTAGAATATGCCTGTCTTGAGCTCAATTCGTCCAAACTCAGAGTACCTACCCCTCATTAACATGGAGTTGATTCTTGGGATAAGAAGAGTGAGCTCTGATTGACTCGGGTGAAGCTAGCAGACGCAACCAAAGCACGCTGAAATGAGAAGACATGGAAATAGCCCGGCATTTAGTCTCGCTGTCAATATCGAATAAGACTCTTGCGATGGACATGGTTGCATGTTGGGAGATGAAACCTTCCCGCTACATCCTTGAATTTTTTGAACCTGTACTACCCCGCAAACCCCTCCAAATATGGTGGGGCTCAAAACGGATTTAGATTTGAGCGATGGGGCCTGGTTGTACAAGAATATAAAACTACTATGTGTATTCTGTACCTTGAATGAGATGCTTTGAAACAAACTATTCCCGGTGTCAGGAGCACCATCCTGAAGTTTTCTGAAAATTGAGCGCAAGAAAAAGGGCCCAGAAACTTTCCGGAAAGTCGATAAAAGCCAAACTTTAGGGAATGAGAAAAGGGTAATGCTTCTTGTTGTTGCAACACCGAACTATCCGAGCTCGAGCGAGAAGAGTCCGTATTTCTTGGTCGTGCAGGGGGCTTCTGCAAGCAAATTGGCCATAGACCACTCAAAGTATGGATGGGGATATCCACCCATGCAAAGCATCCTACTCACAACCTTGAGAAGCATGCATGAAGCAGGTATATTGGAATTTAGAACGGATCGACGTTGAGAAAATCGCCGTCTTTTTTATTGCGGGGTTAGCTCTCCCCGGAAAATACTAACAGCTCCACACCCGCGACCGTCGTACGTTTGACAGCAATGTGGGGCTTTAGTGTCTCCCTTGGATCGTCAGGATACCTCAAGGTACTCCATTTTATTTGACTGCGCTTTCCGGCAGCTTCAACTGATCAGCCTCTACGTGCTGCATTGGGTTGTGGATGTGATATTGGGCTTTCAAACATCAGATGCAATGGAATAGGGGGTTCCGGTCATAAGGAAGAGACGAAGGAGCTGTCACTGCTCCACCTCAGCTATGATAACTCTTGTTTCCCCTCTCCTACACGTGATATACGCCTTCCCCTCTTCTGACCCCCACTACGGAAGAACATTGCCACCTGGCCGACGCAATCGCCTTTTCCCCAATGAACCTTGGAGTCTTCAAATCTGAAGACTTCCAATCCATTTCTGTTTCCGTGTTGGTTTCCACACTTCCAATCCATACAGTAAGGATACGTTTGTGAAAGTAAGAACTTTATACCAACAAAGTGAAAACGTATTTAGAGCCAGACTCTAATTCAGCGTCCGATTATTACAAAGCTAGACAAGTGGGCAAAAATAAATCCGTTAATATCGGATGGCTAGCTCTGGCATAGCCCCAAGCTAGAGTGAGCGCTTGGGGCGCTGCAGTTAGCCTAGTGCTCCAAGAAAGCTGCCTGCTGCGCCGTTTGAGCCGTCCCGTTCAAGCTGAGACTAAGTTCTACGGTCGAGCCAATTCCAAAACCAGCGTGAGTTTGGAAGGATGAATTGAGCTAAAAGCTTACTGACGACCATTGAATTGAAACGACTATCTGGCACAGCAAATACGAGAAAGCTTGATAAATGTCTCTACTAGGAGAATCACATGTGAAAACTGAGAGGCGGAGCTCACTCCGTGAGTAAGCATCTTCGCTCTAAGCAGTGAGATCTGAATGAGTCAAACTGGGAAGAGATCGTGGGGTTTATGAGTAATGTTACTAGATCTCACAATGAACATATCCGCCCCAAGACGAGGGTGTATTGGGCATCCAATAGGGATGCTAAAGATAGCCATTGAAAGATCCCAGAGCGCAAATAAATGATAGGGTATGAAGAGATGGGGAACATTAACGTGGCGTTTCTTGGACCGGGGCTTCGAGGATATAACTCGGAGTTTGTCCACGAGACATTATCTCCCACTATTAGAATGTGGCGTGGGTAGTATTCTTCGGGATGTGAATCCATCAATAACCCTGATGCAACCTAGATGTTTCCCCACAACTTTAATGACAAAGAAGGAAATTTGGGTTTAAAGACTGCCAGGAGCCGGGCATGACCAGGTGGAAGCTTCCCTCAAGGGCGTTCGAACTAAAATTTCGTTTGGCTGAGTGCGTTCAGATCCTCGTGAATCATGTGGGGTGAGGACGAGTAGTAGACTGCTGGAGAGAGTGATCTTTGACCTAGTCAAAACCATTGGACTAGGAAACTATTGGAGATAGTCAATAGGGAGGGGCCACTCTACTTAGAAAAAGCATGATGTCTGTGGACCGGTGTTCCCCGAACAGGTCGCATTATGCAGCATGGCTTCCTCAGTGCCGAGAAGAAATATTGTCCTTATAGACTTTGCAGAGTAATAGAGATATATTTCAGAAAAAGCACACTGTATGCTCCATTTTCCAATCCAGCCTAGGACCCAAGGGTATCAATATATCCAGCCCAAATAGTAGTAATTCATCATCATAAATCGTACAATTTTCATAACCTTAACTCACAGGCCTTCAGCAGCTTCAGCTAATACATTCAACAAACTAGCGGCTGCTCCTCCAATGCCAGCGGCTGTAAGATTTTCTCTCCATCGACTTTTGCTCGGATCTTTTTGATTACTGCTTCTTGGATGAGAAGAGTGTGACTGCCTGGACGAACTGCGATGATGTCTCCGTGAAGATTCTCGTTCCTTTTCTCTCTCCTTAGGAGGACGGTACGTATACTCTTGTCTGGATTGAGGTGCTGTTGGTACCCAACTCCCTCCTTGGCTAGACCTCTCGCGAGGCGGTTCCGGCATCCATATCGGCTGGATCATCGAGGATGGCGGAGACATGGGTGACGGAGGAGCTCCGAATGGGTTCGGATATCCTGATCTAGGCGTTGTGCTGCTGATATCGGACGGTGTATATGAGCGGCTCGCTTTGCTTGGTCGTTTGAAGTTTCGCTTTCGGCGATCAGAGCCCGAAGATGCGTCTTCCTCGTCCGTTGAGGGTGTATCTCGTCCAGTCGGGCGCGGGGGTGCTCTTGGAGCTGAACGCGGGGTAGGGGATGCTTGTGGAGGTTGACTACGTCGAGGACGGTTGGCACGTAATGCCTGTGAGCGAATTGCATAGTCCTCAATTTCATCTCGACTGAGAACTCCAAGTACAGCAACAAAGTCAGGACGTGCTTCGTATCTTCGTCGATCTTGGTCAAGAACCTCTGGAGAGACTAGCCGACGCGCAATCCTGGTCCATTTGGCATCTGAAGGTATCTCATTGCCATAAGAATCTGGGGCTAGACGAGACGGTTCGGTTCTTGGACTGGTGCCAAAACGTTCACCGGAAGTTCTTGGAATGGCTGAAGGAATTGGAATTGGCCCTGATCGAGGAGGCGATGAGCCAAAATCGACCTGTTCCTTCGGTCTGTACGCGATGGACCGCCTTGCATCATCTTCGCCGATGGTGCTTTGGCTTCTGTAGCTTGCAGGCGACTCGGATGATCGTATTTGTAAAGCGCGACTCAAGGCCACTAAATCGCTAGTTCTAATAATATCACCTTTGGATGTAGACTTAGAACGCTTGGATGAGTGATCAGTTTCCGAGTCATCGTCTGATGATCCGTCTGTATTGTGGTACTGTATTTCCTTTTCTTCTGAAGTGATAAGCTTTGGGATCGGAATCGGCTGCGGCTGAATGTTCCTGCTCGCTCTGGGGACTGTTGATGGTTCCGGTGAACGTTCTACTGGGGCGTCGCTGCATGCGGTCAGCGATAATCCTTACTACTTTCTATATTTACGTACAACTGTTCGGATGCACCCAAATCTCTGCGCGTCTCAGGCCTGGGTCGCTCAAGCTTCATCGACTGCGGAAACTTCATATTGTCCTCTCTTATAACCATTTCCTTTGCGCCACTATCATCTGTCGCTGTGTTGAGGGAATCGAAAGATGGAGGCGGGTCTAAGGAGGATCCCGTTTTCACCGAGTCCAACCATTGTTGCGTATTGGTACCTTGTGTTGGAATATTCATTTGGCTATTGGGCAGATTCTCGTCCAGAAATTCATTTTGTTCAATCTCGCGGATATAGGCCCGCAAAACATCCTGGGACGACAATTAGTACACATTTTGACAGTTAGCATGTCATTAACGTACCTTATGTTGCTGCAATACTGAGCTTGAGAAACCCTCTGCAACCAATTCCCTTCGAAACTGCTTCCATACTTCTTTATCATCGTCATCGTAGCTGGTCATTATACTGCCTGATTTCTGGCCCATCCTTGCTGCAATCGAATCAACTTTGTCGAGGATAACATCCAATTGGCCTCCATGGTTATCCAGAGTCGTCGACATCTTCCCAGACTGATGCAACTGAATTGTATCCAGGAAAAGCGTTAAACTCGTCTTATGGGATATCAACTTCACCCGAATAGTGCCGAGCTGGTCCATCTCGTTGCTCCCAAATCTCACTTTATCCCACAATATCCTCGGCGAGGAAGGCGAACTGCCACCCCCATCGGACCCAAGCCTTCCATATTTCTGTAGCAGTCCATCAAGTTGGCGCAGCGTAAAATCGCAATCCCCAATAATCGGCGCCAGTTGGCGGCCCCAAAGTGAGTGGTCGCGATTCAAGGGCGAGTCCGGGGCTTCCACTTCGTATTTTAGGTGTCGCAGGACTGTATGCAGGCCTCTGACCTCGCGAGAGATCTCATCGTATTCCTGGATGGCATCGTCAGCGATGATTACTAAAAGACCCAAGGAGCAGACTTACCCCGCCAGCATCTCTGCACTTGCGATACAGGTTCTTACAAAAAGTGACGACGATTATAATATCAGAGGGAGAAGCGCCAAAACTCATTGCGCGTGTAAATGTGGGTATTATTTGTCGGAGTGGAGTGGGAATTTGCAGTGGGAGACTCCTTGCTAAAGATTCATGGCGACTCGGCGATGCGCTGAGCTTTGTGTCACACGCTCCCTGCGGCTCTCGTAAGTTGACGTCGTTGGGATTTGGAATGCGGAGACGGGGTGTCAACGGTCCGCAGAATGCTTGTTTTTTGTTGGAGGCGCGATTTCTGGGGAATGGAAATGGATGCCTGGGTAGCGAAATATAAGGTAAAGTAAAGTAAAGTAAAGTAAAGTAAAGTAAAGTAAAGTAAAGTAAAGTAAAGTAAGGAATGGAATGGAATGGAGGAAAAAGAAATTCTAGGTACGGACGAAAAGACCCAAAGGAAAGGCGACCAGGTAATAGACCCCAAGCTGAAAATTGGCTTCTCCAGGTTGCCGTGAAATGTCACCACTCGGGCTCTCACTCCACCACACCTGTGACGTCGGGGATCCAAGCCCGTACTTAAGCCCGTAGAACCATGGTGAACCCTACTTTAGTGTTGCTCGATGCGGCGCAATCATTGGGGAGTGGGGGATAATATCGTGAAATTTACAGGGTGCCCGCTCCCGATTCGAGCGTCTCACGACTTGTGGCGCAGTCATACTCGGTCTACATTGGCGTCGCTGCAAGCCTCAAAATGTGGAGCGTCTGGACTGGATGAGTCCTTCGGGTGGAAATCAGGCTGAGGGGCGGAATATATTGAGTGGAAGCATCCGCATGTTTACACTATTGATATGGATGAGCTAGCCTCATTGTAAGCAACTTGGCTTATCTTGCTTGGTCAAGCCTTAAATTCCATATTGGACAGCCTCATCCCTAGCTACTCATCACCTATTGTGGTTCAACTTTTCAACTTTTCAACTTTTCTGCCTCTTTCATGACATACAGACAGAATACTAGCTCCCCACAGTGTCTCACTTCTTTCAAGAGCCATCACGGGGAAATCGACTATCAAAAGCGGCACATTCCGTACCTGAGGTCTGTAGGTCAGACTTCACGGAGCCCACACTTCTGCTCCAACAAACAATGTAGCCTCCTTTGCAACATTCAAACGCACCTATCTTTCAAATATCCTTTCGAGGCTCAAAAACGAGTTCGCAAGTCTGATCCAAAGGCCGACTTGAAATGATCTGATCCGAAAGCGTCATCCGCCCCATCATATCAGGCGCAACTCTAGTCCGAAACCGTGAATACACGCCCTTCAGCAAACACCTCATCTCCGCCATTGCCAGACTAAGAAGGTCAGTAACAGTTTGCCAACTTCAACATACCCCACTTACTGTCTTCCCGTGCATCCCCTTCCGCCAGCCCCAAATGCAAAGAACAGTCTATTCATATCAGCAGCTGCTTCAGAATCGAGCCATCTCTCGGGCAAGAACTCTTCCCCCTTTGGAAAGATGTCTTCGTTGAGTTTATGCACGCTCCAAGCCTGACAACTAACAATCGCCCCAGTAGGCACGAAAAACCCGTCGATTTTCCTGCCTCCACTCGGCACATATCGCGGCTGTGACATGGGGATCACAGGGAAACATCTTAATCCTTCCTTGATTACGGCATCTAAGTACTGTAGCTCCTCCAACGGCTTATCTTTGTTCTCGGTAAGTTCACGGGATAGCTTCTCTTGAATATCGAAGGAGGATGGGAGCGAGAGATGGTACATCAGGAAGCAGAGGGCGTCTCCTGTCGTGTCGATCCCAGCTGCTAGGTGGTCCATACATTCAGCTGCGATCTCGATTTCTTCGAAAGGTTCTTTACTGTGTTGGAGCTTATGTAGGAGCGTCTGCTCCCCTGGATCTGGCTGCTTAGCAGATTTCAAAACGTAGTCGTTTGCTAGCGGAGATGGCCTTGGGGCGACTATCTTGAAGAGTAGGTTGGAAAGAGTGGGCCAGTAGTATTGCGCGAAGTTGAGTGAGAGGTCTAGGGTCCGTTAGAAAACTGAGGCGATGAAGCTGAGAGGAACCAACTTTTGAGAGTGGGGTAGTAAGACAGCTCCTCCATCAGTTTCCTGTCTTCCTGACGCTCGATGGAGTGTGTACCATAGGGATGAAAGAGATGATGGGAAGCGCAATCCAGTGCGTAGCAGTGTAAGTAAGCCTTGTCATATTAGTCAAAGAAATCAGAGACGATCTCCAATCCCTACATAAACATCCAAGCCTCGGTTTTCAGCTTCAGTACACTTCGTGACAAACGCATCAGCCCGCTCTTGAACCCCCCCAACGACGCTTGGGCGCATGATGTTCGTATTGGCATATTGACCAGCAATGTAGCGCTTCTTCTGGCTATGCTGTTCATGGCATTAGTCACTATTTCCCAAAATTTGCAACGGAAAGCTTACATCACCCTTCCAGAGCGTGGAGAACATCGTCCTAATCAGAAGTCAGCATTTCCCCCATTTATGGAACCCTTTACTCACCTGACACCAAACTGCATGAAAAGGGTATAAAACTCCGTCCTATCATACCCAGATCCACCCGACGCATAAATCTCTTTCAACGCCTCCTGCGAGACGAATGAGACTTCATTGGGACCTAGCCGGACCACAGGTCCGTATTTTTGGTGAAGTTGGTGGATGTAGAGGCGTCGATTGGATGTGAACTCTTGAAGCATGAGATACAAAGCTGTAAATTTGGAGTACGTGGGTCCTGGAATTTTGGCTAGGGGCGAGGATATGGCTATATATACTTTGAAGCATAGCCAGAGGAGGCAGGTTGCTATGCCTAGTATTGAAAGAGAGAGCATTCTGAATGTCAAGATGAGATTCGTGAGTATGGAGAGGAATGGCTGAGAGATCGGAACTCCAAAACCGGTTAAAATTATATTTATATATTTTAGGAGCGGTTCAATAAGGAACAGATTCACAAACGTGGGAGGAAAACAGAAGCTTCGTATCGATCACCCCCACCTTGTGATAAGCAGCAGCCTATCACATGATGGCTAATGGTAACTCAAGTTTCATTCCGATGACTTTTTAGAAGTTCATGAAATAGAGGTGGTGTTTGTACAAATAATTATTATTGAGAAATTTATGTTACTAAGTGAGTGAAAACGAAAGGAAAAAAGAACGTCGCAAGGCCATTAATGTTCGTCGCAGACAGGGCCCTGCAGACATCTTCATTATTTCAAAAGTTTCGCCACCAATCTGGCTGTATGTCAGCAACGTATGTGTGGGTTCTGAGCCCGAGGTTTCATCGATGATCCTCCCAGGGGTTGTTCTCTTCTGAGTGTCTGTAAGCACTGATGGCTTCCCGCGCTTCTTCGTCGATGAGCTCAATCAGGCCAGCGCCACAATTCTCTTCAATTTCCTGGCCATCTTTGCCGATGAGGACAGCTTGGTTCTCATTGTATGCATTTTTCAAGTGTCCAATGCGGTGGAATCGAGTTGAGCAGATTACCAGCCATTTGACTTTGAAGGCACCAGCACTCTCCCAGTTAATTGATCTTTGCCATTCAGGGACTTCAACTGTTCCGGGAAGAGACTCCATCCGTGCCTATGGAGACTTTTAGCAGACGACATTCACAAAGGAGAACTCCCCAGAAGACTTACATATCCTTGAAACGCCCGACTTTTGTTGATAGAGAATACTAGAATAACATTTTTACAGGTTTCGAATGCTTCTTTGAAAATTTCACCATTCTGTACTTGAGTCGTCCAAACAGACTTCTTGATTCAGCAAGTAATTTCAAAGCTTGGAAGAATGATACTCACATCTTCAATACAGTTCACGACGTTTTCTTCGTTGAAGGACTTGACAATAAAGTATCGGGTGTCTGGGAAAGTCAGTAGGGGAAAGACTTCAACAGCGAGCCAAAAACGTATCACAAAAACAAACGAATATCAAAGTACTTGAAGAATGCATTGAAAGAGTGCGCAGGAGCAAATGGAGGTAACCATGTCTCCGTACGCAGAGAGTATCATACAAACAAAAATCGCAATTCAGCAGTACGATAAGAATTGTGATTTCACTGACCGCCTTTGCCACCTCTGTCAAAACCTCTGGGGTCTCTGTAAGGCCTACCACTAGCGAGTTTGTTCCCGAAAGTCGAGTCATTCTTCGACGTCTCGGACTGAACATGACTTTGGAAATCACCACGTCCTCGTCCACGTCCACGACCTCGGTAGTTAGGATCATAAGCTTTGCCTTTGTATCCCCCAATGCTCAAAAATTGACGCTTATCTCGCTCTTGATATTCATCTCGGTAATGTGGGTCATTCAGTCCGATGGTTTCGGATCGGGGCCTGCTCTCATATGCTCTACGGCCAGGTGAAACATCTCTTTCTCGGCTACTACCTCGACTACCGCGCGTGCTACGATCAGCATCATACCGATGACGGGGTAGATCCCTCTCATCTCGATGATCGAATGAGGACCGACGAGAGGCTCCAAAGCCGCTGGATCTAGGACGGCGATGATCATAGTCTTCATCTTCTCTTTTGATTCGCTCTTCCCGTGGGCCATAATGACGGTCGTCGGTTCGAGCTATCTTCCCAAAGAAACCTTCGTCACGGCCATCTTCAACATCGCTATAAGTACGTTTGCTAGTGCTCTCACGCTTTAATTCTTCATTTGCCAGAGGTGTTGATGACGCAGATTCGGGTTTAGATCCTGATTTGTTAGGTATAGGTGGTGGTAGCATGGACGAAACAGGTATCTGTGGTGTTACGGTGACTGGAAGCCCTCCTCTTTCATCGGCCTCAATATCTGCCAAAAGCCTTTTTCTCTCTGCATCTATTCTTGCAAGTGCGCGACGGCGACCGAGTATCTTTTCTCTATAAGGCGCATTGTGGAATCCAGTAATCTCCAGCCAGTCTCTCAAATCTTCGTCATGGGGAAGCAATTCTGCCAGGGTGACGGGATTGTGAGACTTTGCTACTTTGTTGGTATCTTCTCGTCTTTGCACGCTGTTCGAATCGGCTTTAAGATGGGTTTCATCACGAGAGCTCCGACGTTGAGAGGATTCCTTCTCAAATCCAGCAGTGTGTTTTCGTTCAGGATTGTGATCTGGCTGGTGTGATCGCCTGTCTACCCACGACGGAGGCTCCTCACGCCGGTCATCAAAGCTTCGCTGTGAATGGCTTTTTGGATTTGATGGCGGGCCATGACGTGGTGGGGACTCGTCTCGTAGACCGCGAGTATATGAGGGCTTGGGAGGTCGATTATTCGATGTGCGGCTCGAATTTTCGCCTGCATCAATCGGCTTCGAAGCTGGCTGTCGTTCTCTTGGCTGCGTTGGAGTTGCAGGTTTTTTAGGTGTGTCCTCGAGTATTTCACCCTCCGACATCGATCCATTGCTAGCATGTCTGCTCTTTTTTGCTTTGACCATTGCATGGACGGCACTCATGCTATTCGTTATTGGTTTCGAGACTTTCGTAGGGCTTCCTAACGAAGGTTCTTGCGACTTCGCGGAGGGTTCAAGGGTTGTAGAAGCTAGTTGCAGGTTCGAAGTGGCGCTTTCCTTATTTTGAGCCTCCTGCTTTACACTTGCTTGGGCAGTAGGCTTTGACTCCGAATATTGAGAGATTAGATCGTTGACGTCCTGCTCATGATTTTCAGTTGCAGCTTTAGGAGTCTGGGGAGATCCACGTAATGAGCTTGGTGCATCCATTGGTAAGGTATATCTTGAAACCAACCCCGTATTGGGAACCGGTGGAGTCGCTGAACCACCTCGAGCTTCTTTTCCTTTCAGCAGCTGTGCCTTTAATTCAGCAGCTCTGGAGCTTATTTGCGTGGTGGGACGAGCAGGAGTAGGGTTTGTAGGCTGGGACATATTGTATTGAGGTGGTGAGTACTGTATTTGGGAATAAGTTAGAAATGCGTGTGTGCTGATCGTACAGGATTATCAACATGTTGGGTCGACTTACTTGCTGGTTTGGGCTCATGAATCGATTTTGCATGAAAGCATCCTGATTATAGAGCGGTACTTCTGGCTGAAAAGCGTTGCCCGGGAATCCTTCTCCATTGACGTCGTCAAATTGCATACTTGACTGGCGGCGCGCGAAAATCTGTTGATTTGGATGAGGGGTCCCGGTACCTCCCCCAAAGGGTGAGGAGGAGAAGTCATCTGGATTGAAATTATTCTGAAATGGGGCGCCGTTGCTGAATCCATTATTTTGCCACATTTTAGTAGTAGCTCTGCCTGCTGCCTGCGTTGGACAAACTATTCAGAGATCGCCCAGCCGTTATCGAAGTTGTTGGCACAGCTGAACATGAAATAAATAAGGTGTTCCAATGTTGTTCCGCGGGTCGGCCGATCCTTAAATTAGGATGACAGCTTTTTGAAGAACATGTATGAGCGTGAATGTCACCTCTATGTTATTGCCATATTCATGTATCCACGGGCAGCGGTTGAGGTCTCCTCTAAGGCTGTTTGAAGTGTTTGGAAATGAGGTATTGAAAATGTCTTGGAGGATTTTTTAGAAGCTTCCGATGCGATACCTGTAAGGTAAGGCAGGTGTAGGGTAGGGTAGGTTAGCGCCTGTCAACCTTATTGCCTGACCCGCCCCGCTACCGGACACCTGCAGGATCTCAAGCGATCTACGAAGTACCTAATAATGGGAGCTGTTACTTTTTTCCTTGATTAGGTTAATGGCATATGACACATTCATTAATCCTGAAGCCAAAGCTGAAAGCCGAAGCTGAAGCCGCATCTCCATAACATTTCAACCTGAGATATTTACTACGCTGGGGGCAGAAACGAAGCAAACAGGCCTCCCTGGATGGCCGCATACATGACCATAAACTTTGTAAGGATCCCGGCCATCGCATCTCCTTTCCTAAATGACATAGCGGCATACCAAAGCCATACTGGATACGCCGAGGAGATCCGTGTGATAATCTGTACATGCGCGGTGGTGAATGTAATCAGAGTTAACAGTAGCTGTGAGACAGCCAAATTTCGTACCATCTGGCGGCGAACTTCGACTCTCACAGCCCCCTCGCTTGGAGCAGACCTCCCACTGAAGCTCAAACCCCAGACTCCTGAGACAACCATCACTGTTAACATGGGTGTCGCCAGGAGAAAAAGTGGAAGGTTTGACAATGTCCAGTACCTGAACCATCCGCAATTCCTGTAGGTGTGAGATGAGATGTGGCCTTGAAGGAGCCGAAACGCTTACCAATAATGATCTTGAACAAATGTGTAAATGCTCGGCAACGGCTTAGTACACCACGGTCTGAGGGTCGAAACACCTTGCTCCATACAAAAGTCGCTGTAAGCAATATATTGTGGGAGTAGGAACCCAACTCCAACACTTAAACCGCCCGAGCCACAAGCCAGAAGCCGGCGGGTTCTAGCGATGCAAACATCATTCTTCAAGCTCCAAAGAGATCTGAAAGCTTCCTCGAGCAATAGCAGACCATTTAATATCCCATTACTACGAAAAGTCGTAGATATGCCAAACAGGACACCAGACAGGAGAAGAAGGACATCGTGCTTGGTTGATGTTGTGTGCCCTTCAAATGCAAAGCTTCTTATGAATGCTAAGCATCCCGCAAAAGCAAACAGAGCACAAGAGGTTTCAGCATACGGTGCTGAGAGGAAGATACCGGCTGGTGAGATTACGTGGAGGGCAGCTGTACTGAAAGCGAATTTAGTGGTGGATGCTGGAAACACATCCAATGTGAGTTTGAATAGGAGGAGCACGGCGAGCAAGTGAGCAGAATGAGCAATGAAGGCCGCTACGACGGCTTCTATTCCTTCATAATGCTGAAGCCCGATTTTCTCTAAGGCTTTGAAAGTTATTACAAATGTGCTTTAGAATAGAAGGCGTCTTACCAGCGGTAAACGCTGCAATTACTCGAGTGTAGCCCCAACCGAAGGCCCATTCTTGCTCGAATAAGTATCCACGATGTGCAGCTTTAAAGAAATATATGGCGTCCCATCTTGTCAGTTTACCGATAATATATTGCAGGGCAGCTGGCAAGGGTCCAGCTTCACGGGGCCCAGAGGTGGCTAAGGCGAGGCTGGTGGAGGTGTCATATCCTGGGCCCGGGCTGCAGCATGCAATGACTAGAATAAGGGTCTTCCAGAAGAGAAAGAGCGTGACCAAGTTGCGAATAGGATTCTCCAGCGGTCGATTCCAGAGCTGCATGTTGGTGTTTGGACCTGAAGCTTTTTGCTCCCGATATCTTTTGCGAATGTTTGGCTTGTGCCAAGACCGGGCGGTGAACGCTAGCAGAAGGGAGGCACGTCCCTGCATGCAGATTCTACAAGGTTTAAGCACCCCGCGATGTGATGATTTTCTTATTTCCTTCCAGGACGGCGGAACTGAGTTACGAAGGAATTTGTCGAAATCACACCAATTACAGGAGTATTACAGGGAGAAAGAGGAGGATTGGTTTGAGGACCCGTAGCCATAGGCCTGTAGCTCCGTTTAATTGACACGGGCCAAGCGGTTGTCACTATATTACTTCGAAGTATCACCATAATCATGAAGGGACGTAGGGACCCCCCTCCCCCCCTTTTCCATTCACAGGGGCCAGGACGTACAGCAAAAGCTACCCGAAGAAGCCTTTACATCTGAAGGCTAGAACCGATTTCTTTACGACAAAACCTAATAATTGGTGAAGCGAAAACAGCACCTCAAATTCTGTCCGGCAGTGAGCCGCAGCGGACTTTGTATCAGTCCGACGGCTCCGTTGCTCGTCTGTAGGGCATCCGGCGTGCCGTCGAATTGCGGGCCACCAAGCCTTGGACTGCATCTGGTGATCATCAGGGGTCTAATTTGCAGGTGCCGCAAGGACTCTGAGGAGCAGTGAGACTCGCGCATTATTTGCATCATTTTCGCCGAGTATTCATCTGTCAATGCCACTGCTGCAACTCCTCTGAATCCGTACCTAGGTATATTTACCTACTTGTAGGTGACTAAAATATCTCGAAGGAGTGCGTGGTGCGTGCCTCTCTTCTCTCTTCTCGGCACTGAATAATTATGCCCCTCTTCCTAACTTCCTAGCGAGCTAGCTCTTCAGTACAGTAGCTCCCGGGCCGTTTCCGAAGCTTCCATTGGGTGCGGGTTTTTCTCAGATGCCCATCCCACCCCGTCACCGCTCGTATGACCGCAGCCAAAGTGTTCGTGCTGGACGGCGCAGTTCATTATTCAGTTTAATTCGATGCCAATGCCATTCGTATGGCTTACTTTGCTTATCTCTCGAATATTCCTATTACTCCGACGCATTGGCCTGGCTCATCCGTGCTGACCCCTCCCGAATTCCAGGGCGCCCCGAGTAGTAATAACAAGCCAGGGGGCCCCTTGATTCAGCGATTCGCGTTTATAGAACCTCAGCCTAGAAAACCTTCTAGCCTCCAACAATCTCACCACCCCAAATCCCGGACATCCGGACTTCGTCTGCTCCAAATGCTCATATAGGAGATTGAAGTCAGGTCATACAACGGTTCAAACCTATCTGCTGAGAGTGGACTGCTGACGGTCCGTCCAAGTCTGTTCTGATAGCAGCCTCTCTCTACCTGTCAGCCCTACGCCCCGGTGTGGATGTTGCAATGAGTGACGAGAAGCTTCACTTTAACTTCGATACACCCACATCGCACATATCATATATGGAAGGCGCCCCTAGTTTCTGGGGCGTCCCTTCCCTAACAGAATCGTCAAAATGATTTCAACGGCATGGGCTGCGAATTATCATGGTCGGTTTAACATCTTCGAAGAACATCGTTCAAGCACAGAACATCTAATGTACTCTAGGCCATGAATACTCTGCCCGGCGACAAGGCCCCGTCGAAAGCAACGTTATTCCAAGAAGGCACGCCTTAACTAGATCAGCATTTTCCACCCCTATCCCCCGAAGAGCAACGACCTATGATCCTTACCTCCCCAAAGTGGTGGAGCGCCCTCAAAGACCATTGTCAGAGCATATACCGAAAATACACGAGCCGATTGTGCGATTTCAAGAGCCAGAGGCAGACACGATGAGCGAGGACGGGAAATCAGTGGCCAATTCAGAGGGCAGTGGAACTACTGTGGGCGGGCAAAGTCGACGGAGACGCTCCATACGGAACAATACGACTTTTCACATAGCCCATCCTGCACCGACCCTAACCCAAAAGCAGCGTCTACTTCAAATCCGACCAAAGCTGATACTCCAGCTGCAAAAATCCACGACGGGATCTAAGCCGAAGCCGTTCATTGACGTGCTTCCATCTACGGTCGTAGTTCCTCGACTCTTCAAAAAGTTCCCGCGAATGTTTAAGGGCAAGGGGGAATTAGGAGCAAATGACGTGATGGTAGTAAAGAGTGAGGACTACGATGCACCTGATGATAACGATTCTGAGGAGCACGCTTCGGATGATGAGGGTCTTGGGAACAGAGATTTAGTGGCCGTCATATGTCAGTTGCGGAAGGAGTCTGGTGGCTCTGAAGGCAAGGCTGAAATCGTCATGAACGATGGCAGATGGGTCGCGAGTCCACTACCCAATAAGATATACGAATTTGTGTCACTCGACGAGCTGGGACACAAAACCACTGCCCGTTGGGTGAAGAAGGGCAACGCCCGCAAGAGCGTTGAATTAGGCGATAATTCTGGCATTACCGAAGACAGCAGCAGGTTTACATTCAGCATCCTAGACCCTAACACGCGTCGCCATCCAATTATGGCGACACTTACACAAGCAAAACTTGACCTTCCAGATACCTATACAATATCCTCTTCCGCTAGCAAGTATCCGCCAACGTCTCCAATAAGAAATCTACCAGGAGAAAGGGATCAGCCTGCAGAAGAGGAACCGATTCCTGAGAGAACCACCCATGTTATTGATGAAAACTTGAAAAGGTTGATTCAAGTTACCGCAATCTGGGTAGCCTTGCGCCAGGGTTGGAGTCCATACTTCAAGTATAATGATACTTTGGCTGTGGCAACAACACCAACGAATGCAGGCCCATCTGGCGGCCGAGCTAGATCGATGTCACTGACACCAGACGGAGCTCGGCTTGGAGGTCCGGGTACTGGTGCGAGCACCCCCGAGTCGACCTCAGGTGGGTTTGGGGCCATTGTTGGGGGTAGGATCCGTCAATCCTGTAACAGAGGAAGCCCTGCAAGTGGGACTTCATTGCAATTTGAAAATCCAGCCATGCCCCAGAGATCAGTTTCTGCTGGCACAGCTTTCATGGCACGCAATGCCGCTCGAAGAGGAGGCAACACTCTTGTCAGCACAGTTGCAAGCGACAGTGAAGGAGAAAATGGTTTTATACCACCAAAACGGGCTGCGACAGAAGGCTCGTTCGCTCCTGGGGCCCAACTCTCAACACCACCTTTTTTTGGACTTCCTGGTTCGTCAACTACAACTCCGTACACTCCCACGAGGCCGCAGCGGCGCGCGCAATCGACTTACATCCCGTCCAGCGTGCTACAGAGTTCATACAAGAATGAACATAGCGCTAGACATAGTGTGGACGGAAGTGAGAGGAAGCCCATTCCCCTGGTTAGCGAGGGAACCGCGAGGCCCAAATTTAGCAAGTGGAAGACATTCATGAACATTTTTCGAAAACCCAACCATGGCTCCCGCAACGAGTAACTACTTTGGCAATAGCTAAAAACCTTTTGTATTCATATCATTTTTGTAGCTACTACTTTGGACTACCCTTTAGTACATGGTCTTCTTGGGTTTATAGGGGTTTTGGGACAGGTGGGCATGCCTGAAGGGCGTAAGCGGATACTGTGGGTTTGGACACTAGAACTGGACTTGGGTCGTAACATTGTATATTAGCCGTAAGCCGTCGAGCTCATTTGACAGCAGAGACTCAAAATACTAATCTTCTATGATATCTCATCGTGCCGCTTGGTTGTGATGGATCAGCTGTAAAGCACAGTCTCCTGGTGGACCAAAAAGGCGGCACCAATTCTGAATGTGCCACGCCAAGTGGGACATTCAAAGTGAGTAATAATTAGTGCCGCTTTTTCTGTCCATCGCGAGACAGTCTCTGGAAAGAGCATTCTGTCGGGCCAATTAGTATTTTTGACCAGAAGTGACTTGCCCAGGAGTTTCAGAGGTCGCCGGGCATTTGCGCACGCCGTCAATTTGCAGGCAGAGGCGACGCGTTGCGTGGTTGACTAAGTACAGTGAGTGTACGTACCGGAAGTGCCTGAAGTAATATATTCACTTATCTTTCAAATGTTGATCTCCAAAGTAAAACTTTCCATAGCACACAAACAAAATTGAATATCTGATTGTTTATACTAAAAAGGCTGTCGGCTTATTCGTTACTCCTTCGTATTTAACTCGTAAGGTACTCCTTACAAATCTAGCTTCGCGAGCACTGTCGGCGTTGGTGGCAACGACAACGAGGCTGCGATCACTGTCTCCAACAATCTGTGTGCTACGAGGAACTTTCGACTTCCTTGATCTCCGCCAATTACCTACACTTCTACGATCATCGCGAATACTCTTCCTTCTGGACATTCATTGGGTTCTTTGTGAGCTGTGCTTGCGCTGGAGCGCACAGTCGACCGGCATCGACGAGGTCGTGTGATAGCTCTCCACATTCCACTGAGGTACGGGGACACCGCTCACATGTCATACCCTAATCTAGAAGCTTTGAAGACTCCTGCTAACCTTCATGGCGGACTCAGGGTATCCCCGAAAACGACGCAAGCTGGGAGTTGAGTCGGTCGCAGAAACACCGATCCGCAACGACATGGAGGACGGCGGCTTTGCAAATGGCCGCAACCACTCGCAATTCCTCCAACAGATGCTGCAGAATGGTGGTCCAAACGATGGAATATCGCGTGCAACGTCTCCGGGTCTCAGCTTCACTATGAATGGGGTTGATTCAGAGCAAGAGAAGCGCTACCGGCCTCGAACCTACCCATACTTCAAGCTACTACCATACAATGTTGAGGAGGAGGCAGAGCGAAATGCAGCCTTGGAAGAGATTCTAAAGCAGCTCTATATTGCCATTAAGGCCGAAGACATCACACCAGGCGCTGTACATTGGACGAGGGAGCTTAAGGGATGGTTGAGCCTCAAGTTCGAGATTACTCGAACGCTCCGGGTGAAGCTTGTGAAGCTGTATTATATGTTGTCATTTGCACCCGGCATGGACTCATCCGCGGGAGAAAGATTCGAAAGCATGTTCCGTACACTTTTAAAGTAAGTTGTCTCATTATTGCACTCGCACCAGACTAACACTATCTAGGAGAAAGCATTACCTCAAGCCTGGAGAAGATCTCATACTTGATTGGCGGCCGCTATGGAAAGAGATCAAGTCGCTAGTCCTTCCATATGAGATTGGGAGTCATCAAGGGGGGGGACGAAAGCGGAGCCACAAGAATCTTGTTGCGCTGTTAACATTTGCATACCAGTACTTTGATCCTCGTGAGAGACAGGCTATACTCGATGAGATTGTCCCGTACTTCAGTACATCCGAGCTTACTGGTGCCTTTATCGTGGTTGGGACCTTGAACATGTTGATGCCCACGCACCCAGCACCGAAAGAGCCCGGACAATTACAGCCGCAAGACTACCTCCCGACATACTTCCATCTGTGGTCACTTGTTAACAGGTCAAAATCATTCGATATTCTGTTTTTCGATATCTTCTCACGAATAGCAAGAGACTCTCTGACCTCCGCCCATGTTGAATTCTCGGAACATGGAATTTTCGCCAGAGACCAATCAGACCTCATTTTTACAGCCTTGTTGAGACTGACAGAGATTCCTGTGGGGCAAGCGATGTCGCCATATATCCAGATGATTGATCTTGGGTCTGGTTTGGGTATGTATCTGGAGAAGGACAAGAAAAAGAACCCCTTGGGCTACTCTATTGCCCGATGGATTGTTATGTCTTTATCGCCAGCTGCAATCGACAAGCCTGGTTCAATCCTTTCAAATCTGGAAGGTATGATGGAGTCAATTGACACGTTCTTTCACCCCTCGAATCAAGGTGCTTGGACCGATATGCTTTCTCAGCTCGTCTTTCACCTGGTTGATTTCTTCGTCATGCGTTGGAACCGGGAACAGAGTGGCGAATTAGATGTTCCTCCAGAGCGACGAATCAATGATGAGCTGAAGAAACGCTTTGTATTAAGCTTGAAAGAAGTCATGTTCATGGGTCTTTTTTCCAAGAAGGCGAAGGCCATGAACTACTACTTTGGAGCGCTACAGGGACTAGCCTATTTGGAGCCCCACTTGATCTTGCCAGGGGCTCTACAGAGATTCTACCCCTCGCTACAAGGGCTTGTTGAGGTGCATCGGTGCCAGTCATCACTTTGCGGCCTGCAAATGACCGCCAATGTAATGTCCAAACACAAAGGACTACGTTGTCATATTACAGCGCTTTTGGCTCTGGCATTACCAGGTATTGATGCTAATGACCTGTCAAAAACTCAACACACCCTCAACGTCATTCAGGCTGTAGCTTACAGCATCCCATTTGTGGACCTTACCAAAGAGCACGACGACGTACACGATACGACACTCGCCATCCAATGGGTCCAAGGTGAAATGGAACGCATGGAGAGAGAAGGTCCAAATGTCCAAATAGACTACAGGACAGAGCTCAGCGACGAGGACGAGCTGAGGATCCTTCGTTCATCGACCGCAGGCTTTGGCGAATTCGTCAAATCATTACTTGGAAAAGTGTTCACGCTCTTGGAAAATCTTCCAGAGGCTGCCCGAGTGCGTTCAGGATCTCCCGAAGAGGCAGTCATCAATACCTTGCCCGCCGCTCTCACGCCTCTATTCGCTGCTCTTTCGCCAGAGATCTTTGACATGGCATTGGAAAAGGTTTCTAGCTTCGTTGGGGGCCATGTGGTTCATCAAGCTCGGGATGCTATGGCTTTCATTTGCAACGCGCTCTGCAAAGCCAACCCAGAGAAGACATTGAAAGTTTTTGTGCCTATGTTGATTGTCGGTATTCGCAACGAGATCGACTACAATAATGCGGCATCGGATAGAAGCGCTGGCACGGATGTCTTGCCTCGAGACCGTGCTCTAGTATGGCATATCAGTATGCTGAGCATGATAATTGTTCATATTGGCGAAAACATCATGCCGTATAAGAAGGAGCTATTTGATATTGCTCTTTACATGCAAGAGAAGTGTCGGGGTATCCCAACAATTCATGTCTCAAACTACATACACCACCTGCTACTCAACCTAACACTGATTTACCCGGTTGATGGTGCATTGTATGAGCCAGAAGTCTTCGAGAGGGGTGTTAATGCAAGTGATTGGGGCAGAAGTCTGAGACCAGATGAGTTGACCATCAATTGGCATTTGCCTTCCGAAGACGAGGTCACCTTTGCTGTTGAGCTTTTTGAGACCCAGGTCAAGACAGCTGTGGAGCGATTGACAAATCTTATCAGTGACAGTCCATCTATCAATAGGAAGGGAAAGAATAAGGAATGGTCTGATGACGTCTCGAGAAACATTTCTCAATTGAGGTTGATACTCTCAGGTGTGGCTACGCTGTTTGATCCCAAGCAGGCCGCCGGACAAACAGGTGACGGTCAAGATAATGAAGGGGACAGCCGCATGGAAGAAGTAGACGAGTCTACTGAAGGCGATAATCCCCTTGCTGAAGCCGCCGAAGACGAGGAAACGAGACCTCAGTTCCACTATCGAGCTGGGTACCTGCTCGAGAAAGACAGCAAAACCTACCTTCATCTCCACGAATTACGTGAGAAGATTGGCCACCTTCTTTCGAAGATCCACAACTTCCTTTCCGAGCACCAGGAGGATGACGTTGCCTGCTTTACCGCCCTCTACTCAGCTTATCGGACCTGGATCACGGATGTGGGCAATGAGCGTTCAGCTCATATGTTGGAACGCGTCACGAGACTCTATCTAAGTGATATCCGAGCGTTTAAGATCAGCGGCCTACGGAAGTCGTACCCCAGACCGCTACTTATCAAACGGGCGGCAATATATCACTTCTCAAGAGCCAAGCACAATTCTTCCGCCAGGCACAAGTCAGATCTTGACAAGATGTTACTGCTGCAGCTGGCCGATTCTGCAGTGTCTTTATACGCCGAAGTTCGAGTGAGCGCTCAGGTTGCATTGGAAGCCGCAATGAAGAGTCTTGTGGGCGGTCGACCCCTTGTAATCCCTCCGTTGTTGGAGAAGTTCAAGTTGGCTTTAGACTCCGAAGACTTTGACAGAATCAAAGGATGTTTGTATACTCTGTTGTTTGGTACTTTGACGAGAACCATCTCAAAAGACTGGCGATACGCCCCTCTATTGGTAGACCTTTACATTCGATCCGCCTCGGTCGATAAAGCATCTATACAGAAAGTGAGTACCCAAGCCCTTTACGGGGGTCTTGCGGACTTTGGCAAGCCTCTAGCGCATTACACAGTTATCGATCAAGACTATGTCCAATTTTTGGAACCCAAGGATGATTTCACAGCTAGGATCGAGGCTAAAAATCGCCGGATTTTGGACCGAAGAAGCAAAGTCGAGTCCAAGAAATCGGCTCTTGCCCTGAAGCTTACAGAAACTGCAAAGAATTCTCATTGGAAAATTGCAGGCCGCTGTACAATCTTCATCTTAAATGCTGGTCTTCGGATTCAAACTCTAGCCCAACCTTCATTGATTGAACTTGTGGTCTTAGGTGCCATTGACGATCACCCAGGGCTCCGAAATAGTTACGCAGACTCATTGATCCGAATATTCAACTACCTCGAAACTCGTGCGATTTATGGGCACAGCGTCGAAAAGTACATCCGTGAGGAGGAGACACAGCTCAATAGAATTGACGTGACTGTTCCACAGGATGATCCTAACTGGACCAAGAATTTCCTAGACGGATTTGCCAAGCCAGAGCTACCGGAATACTTCGTTGACCGGGACTTTCCCGGCTGGCTTGCATGGGGCAAGAGCTTTAAAGCACTTAAATCCCACCCAGAGGATTTAACAGATTATGATGAATTAGAGATTTCGGTCAGAGAGCAAATTGGAGATCTCTTGACACGTGAGTGGTACAATAAGTACTTTGGATTTATAAAGCAGGAGCCTCGGGATGCTACTGCCGACCGCTTCCATGTTCACCATGCCGCTCTTTTGATGCAATGCTTCGATCTTACCCTCAGTGGCAAGTCGGCTGCTACCTTTGATGACATTAAGGAGCTGCTCAAGGCGACTTACGAAGATGGATCTGACAAGCACCAGCATCGTGCTACGTCTGAAATTATTGCAGGTCTACTCATCAGTACCATGGAACGACCACTGGAGCTTCGAAACAAAGTATGGGCATACGCTGTTCCAATCATGCTAGACGTGTTTGCTGACGGACTCACTCCCGAAAATATTACTTACTGGGTGACCTGCCTGCATATGATCATTGGAGGAAAGGATCCCCGGCAATCCCGAGAAATATATGACAAACTTGTATCATTCCGGTTGGATATGTCTTCGAATGCAGCTTTCAAGGAAAGCTCGAAAGTCCAACTCCTGGAATTTGCAATTCAGGACGCTGGGTGGCACTTCCGCCACGAGAAGCCAATACTTGAAGATTTTATCACCCATATTGACCACCCCTACAAAGCTGTCCGAGAAGCAATCGGTAGAACCATTGCAGGACTGTACCGCACACGGTACTACGAAGCCTTCAAAGACGTCAAGACCCTTCTTGATGCCAACAATGCAGCATCATCTATTGGTATCAAGCCTTATACTCCGACTGAAGACTTCTCAAAAACTCTCAAAGACGTATTCAATAGGCTTGAGGTCTGGCGGGGAGAGCGTACCCCTGGCCAGCAAACTCCGTCTTCTTACACCTCAGGAGGCAAGACTGTACTAATGTGGCTTGAAACTACGCTGCAGTCATATGAATGCACCCAGCTACTTCCCTTCTTCCCGGATGTCTTTATGGAGCAGCTCCTTCACATGATGGATGTAAAGGAGGACCCAGAACTCCAGAGTCTCGCGTACCAAGTATATCGGCAGCTCCCTAATATCCCCTTCCGATCTGGCGAGGACGGCGAGTTCATCTCAGCTCTCATCCGAATCGGCAAGGTATCTACTTCATGGCATCAGCGCCTTCGAACTTTGATCAACATGCAGGTAATATACTTCCGCCGTATATTCCTCATCCAACCCGAGCAACAGCAAGCACTCTTCGAAGCCGTCGCAGACATGCTCGAGGATACGCAGCACGAGGTCAGAATGGGCGCTTCTACCACGTTGGCTGGCATGATTCGCTGCTCGCCCATTGCATTGCGTGACAACATCCTGTCCAATCTTACAAGCAAATTCACTGAAGCACTGCGCAAAAATCCGATGCCAAAAAAGAAGACGGGATCAAGTACACCGATCAATAACAACCAACAAGTGATTCGCCGCCATGCGGCTGTCTTAGGACTCGGCGCGCTGGTCAATGCATTCCCATATGCGACTCCCCCGCCGGAATGGATGCCCGAGATCTTGGCGATGTTGGCATCGAGGGCGGCAAATGACGCGGGTGCCATTGGCAAGACAGTCAAGACTATACTTGCGGATTTCAAGAAGACGAGACAAGATACTTGGGTTACTGATCAGAAGGTGTGTTCGCGTCCATCTCCCCTCAAGCGTCTCATATTAATGCAAAATATAGTATTTCACACCAGAGCAATTAGAGGATTTAGAGGGCGTACTTTGGAAGTCCTACTTTGCGTAATATTTCCTTCCTTCGTTATATGGAGATGGACACACAGCATTGGGAACGGAGTTGAGTGTGACTTGAGAGATAGCATTGCTTGTCCCTACGGCGCTGATGTTTGTATGTTTGCGCGGGCATACTTTGCATTCGGGTTTGTGGGATATTTTTAGTGTTCCTATTTCCGCATAACCAGAATCGTCCCGCCATTGATTTGCATCTGAAGTACTCTTGATGTGTTTTGCGGGATTACTCAAGATTTTGACACAGGGCGCTCTAGTGAGCATAGACCGCAGGAGTTCTGCAAGCTTGAGGTGCACTACGAAATGTGCCCAGCTTGAAGCTTCAGATAATTTAGAGCATCAACTCTAATAATTGTCGTGTCCTGGGCCATCGCATTTATAATGATCAATATATTCAAAATTCAGAACTCCCTGCTTTATCTACATACGCCGGCATAATTTGTACAGTGCAATTGAATCTCAGCACACAGTGCCAGACATCGTAAACGAAACCAAGTTGAAAAATACGAGGACCCGAACATTCCATGTTCATATCCCTCCACCACTCTACAATACATCTCTGCAACCCCCTACATACTCCCTCCAAAAGCCCTCTTCGCCCACTTCAAAGCCGACTCCCGTTTGTTGTTGCCGTTGGCGGCATTGTTGTCATTGTTCTTTCCCTTCCTCCCCGTCGCCGCAGTAGCTGTAGCAGCGGTCGCTCCAGAAGCAGATGCCTTGCCCGCACCCTTGACGTTAGTGCTGCCAGCCTTTGCTGACGAGCTGTTGGTTGCTACTGCGGCTGGAGCGTTTGTGCCGACGTTTTGAAGGTTTAGGGTCTGTGTGGGCGAGGCGTTTGAGACCACAGAGGGAGCGCCAGCAAGTGCTATTTTGTATTAGACTGCATGTTTCTGATCCAATTTGAGGTGTGTTTTATTTACCGTTCGCAGCGTCCAGACCCTTACGAGCTCCGCTTCCTGCACCTCCAACTTGATTACCAGTACCAGCTGCCTGGTTGGCTGCAATCGCGGTGTTGAGATCGTTCTGATTTACGGCAATTTGGTCGTTGATGCCAGAAAGAGTCTGTGCGGTGCTGATTTGGTTTGCGGAATTGACAGTTGGAGTGACATCTGTTTGCTGTACTGCGAAGCAGCCTCCGAAGGGTCCTGCGACTGCGTTGTTTCGGCAGCGAACGGTGCAGACGTTGCCAGTTGAGGCTAGAAGAACTTGGTTAGTCGGCTTGATTTTGTTAAGAGGCAGAGTTAATCACCTCCAGTGCATGCAAGATTCGCGGGCATGGCGACTGTGATGTTGAAGTCTTCAGTCTTGGCTCTATAGACAAATCAGTATGGGATCTTGACAAATATTTCGGATCGTTCGGGAGCTGAACTCCCGAAGATGACTCCCGAAGAGTTCGTCTCCTAAAATTCCATGAGAACAAGGGCAAAGTTTCACGTACTGGGAGAGGCCGTTAACACCGGGGATGTTGTTGGTTACAGTGAGGTTTTGGGAGATGACTCCAGTATTGCCTATCACCTATGAGTGATAATTTCAATGGGCTCATGTACTCCTTTTACTTACTGGTTTGGTCGAGATCGCACTGATAAGGGCCTGCACCATCAGCGTTGACTTGATGGATGGTGACAGTCATGAGTGTTCCAGCTTTGACTTGCGTCACCTGCTTGGCGGCGAGTGCGTTCTCAGTGTTCTCTCCGACATCGATGTTGCCCGTTAACTCTGTTCTGCCACACTGATTGACAATATTTGCTGTGATCTCGGCGTCTCGGATAATGGTCGTATCTTGTTGGCAAGGGCTAATACCAGTACAGTTTCTTGCGATGGCAGAGTCGACTGGATAGGCGGTCAGCTCCTTCTTCTTTTGTCCAGACACATTCCAGTTACTTACCCTGGAATCCGACACTGGGTGGCGATCCTGCCTCTCCCTGAGCAGCCAAAATAACGCCATGAGCTTCCACAAGTGACAGCAGAGCCGCACCGAATAGTACCGATGAAGAAACCATACTGATTTAAAAAGGCAGGGTGTCCAGCACGAAACAAAAGAATGGATAAAGTTAGAAAAATAGAGTTGAATCGCCTGGATCCTGATGAAGACGAGAATGGTGTTTTGAGGAATGGAAGAAAATGGGACGAAGTCGACATCATGAGCCTCTTTTTAATCCTCCATACATGTACGATGGGATGACTGGTAGTGCCGTTCTCGAACGCCGAAAAATTACCGTCATACAAGACTCGTTCCAAAACAAGTGGATCACGAGTCCCTCGAGTCGAGGCCTGAATTTTGCCAGAAACATAGCATTTATGAAGCAAGAAAAGCCAGCCCCCAGCGGTGACAGCCAAGGAGGCGAGCGTTTAGGGGGGCAGGTGAAGCCTAGAGCCCCCCCTCCCATGGTGCCCCACCAAAGAAGTCTGACAGGGGACCCACCGACGATCCACTCCACAGAACTGTAATCGTAGGGCCTGGGCCTGGGCGTGATAGGCGACGACAGTGAAGATCGGACATGACATCTGGTGCCAACGGGTGCCAACGGGTGCCTCTGCGGCTCATTTGTTCCTGCAGAACATGAGCAAGGCGGCCCACCAGGGCCATTGCGTCCCGGTGAGGCTGCGGGTTACCGCCTTTGGCAGCTCCACCTATTTCAAACGCCCCTTCCGTCAAAGCGGTTTTCAAAGCGGTTTTCAAAGCGAGCTGCAAGAAACAACGCCAGGAGATGCCCGTTTCAAGACTGGCCTGACTATTTAAACCTTCCTCACGCCATCAAGTTCCTCAGATGTCCATTTACCTTGGCAGCGGGTCAGACAGAATTCTGGCACTGCGATATCCATCTTCGCAGTCTGAAATCGACACCATATCCTGGCCGTGTATCAGAGACACCCATCTGTGGATCTCTCTGCCATCTGATGATCCTATTCTACGAGGAGGCATAAGATGAGCCCTTGTTATTTGTTTGCCGTTTGGTTCTAGGAATGACTGTGGGTAATTTTGCCGAAACACAGAACTAAGTCATTTGCTCCCTCGAGCGCCTATTGCGGGCATGGATTGGGCGTAAATTCCACAATGACGACAGTTGGAATCATATGAGCATACGTTGGGGTTCGACTGGGAAGAGCGTTAGCGTTTTCTACATCAAGCTATGAACCGCAAAGCATCCGGCGGCAGTCGACCGAGTTAAAATTTTAAAGTCAGAAGGAAGAACATTGACGATATTGCTTTATTGCTCATACAAAGTTCTAGAAACTACAAATTCCCTCTGCTTGTTCCACTTCTCAGGGGTCCGCTATTCCATGGGCCGATTACAATCAATCGACCCACGGCGCATTGCACCTGAAACATCTCATTGTTCTGAATCGCCACAAGATGCTTCCTTGTTGTACATTTATTATTTGAGCCTCGCAAATTTGAGCTGTATTCATACAGAGAAAATGGTGCCAAAAATTATTTGAAGAGCGCCAACCCGCAGCCCTCCGAAGTACACCAAAACCCCTTGCCAAAGCACTCCACCAATACAATGATCCGCGCCATGTATGGTTTTTAATGTCAATAATTTCGCTGTGTTTTGGCTTACTCGTCTTCGCCTTCCGCGTCGATATCTTCTAAGGGTGGAGCCTCTTCCATCTCCTCATCTCCGCCACTGTCCACCAACAAACTCTTGCCCATACCTTTCCCGAGTCCTTTTCCTCCAAGCGGCGGCTTGCCCAGACCTTTCCCTCCCCCCGAATCTCTATCTCGCCTGCGTCTCGGGGCAGGCGTGTCCTCAAATTCAATAGCCTCTTCGTTGTCTTCCATATCTATTTCTTCCTCATCGGCCCTGTCTTCGTCTCCCTCCTCCTCTTCGTCTCCAAGAAGAACTTCATGCCCCAGCCTACTTCGTTGCTTCACCAGTGTTGGCGGTAAACCTGGCCCGCTATCTGCATTGCCGAAATCCCTCTTCGTCGTGCCTTTCGGCCACCGGCCGGGTCCTCGACCCGTACCACCACTCTTCCTACGTGAAGTACTCCTACGCCCGCTTGAAGGCCGTCGTGCTGAGTTGCTAGAAGTACGTTGGGGGGTGGGGCGTGCGGAAGTTGATAAAGACGATTTTGGGCGAGGCGTTGGTCTGGAAACGGACGGCCGAGGGTTGGTGCGACTCTTGGATCCAGGTGGTGGTGGAAAAACTTCAAATTTGGTGGGCCCAATGGCTGCAGCCGCTTCATAGTATGAGAGTCTCCTTGAATGGCCATTCATTCTCGATGTCGATCTGGATCCTTCAGCTTCAGCATCACCCTCAGAAGACGTTCCTGCCATAATAATCTCGCCAGAAGCTGTAGTCATTTTCCCTAATGACTCTGTGATGCCGTCTGCACCACCGTTGGTGTTGTGGTAAGTTTCAAAATCTCTCTTACTAGTGTTAGAGAGCCCTCCATGGTCGAGGCCTTCATCTTCATCGTCCTCTTCACGAGGAGCCACTGTATTCAGAGGTGGTGCATGATCAAATGCTGAAGCATTGCCTCGTCCCATTATGTACGGAGTCCATACCAACCGCTTAGGATTAATTGTCGCATAGCCCTTGGAGTCGTGATGACGAATGACCTCACGGTAAAGATCTGTCTTTAACTGCAAGGCATACACCCCAGAGGTGGGGTCACGCACCAGCGCCCCCATCTGTTCAAGTGCTGATATAACATCATCTGGTGTCAGACCCATATCATCAGACATCTGTTTGACGCTCGGAACTTGGTCGCCTGATTTATAGTCCTTGAGGTAGTGACAGAGCACAAGTCGCCAGTAGTTCCGGTAGGAAACCAGTCCCATATCCGAAAGGGGCTTTTCAGGAGATCCCGTCTTCCTTTCGACTCGGGTCAAGAGGTATGAGAAATCAATAAGAAGGTGGCCGTATCCTTTCCTTTGAAAGATTGGAAGAACCAGAATACAGGATACATTGTTCAGACTGGTGGGTCGTTTTTCCTTCGAAAAGTAGCCAACAAAGTGGTATCCCAGCTCATCGTACTCTGTCAGGACATAGAATAAAAAGGGCTCGACGTCGTAGTAGAGAGTTTTCGAGCCTAGGAATAATTTCGCTAAAAGGCAAAGATTCTGGCAGTAAAGAGACTGCTTCCGGCCATCAACTTCGAACATGGAGATATTCCCATCGCGATATATTTCGTCGCCAGGTGGATGCTTCCAAGGGCATTTCGTTTTGTGACGCCAGGCAACCGTTGCTGACTCCATGTACTTGAGACAGAATTCGCAAATAAAAAGAGCTTGGTTCCGGCTGTATTCTTCGGGATAAGGCGCAGCGTACCAAATGTCAATCTGATACTGGCCAAACTCGATATATTCAATCTGACTTGCTGGGCCGGATACCTTTCGAGGTTTTTTTATACCAGATGCTGCTGCCGCTTCAGCTGCTGCCGCTGCCCTGGCTTTCCACTCTTCCTCGGCTTTCTGTCGAGCTTCATCAAATTGCCGCCGGTGCTCAGGTTTTGGCAGAGTCATAGAAGTGTCTGCCTCTGCTTCGGTCAGAATGCCACCATACGGCTTTGATTTTAGTTCGTCCATTTCCTTTTCGTGCAGTGAATAAAAAGGCTGGGGGAAGCTGGAGGGAACAAATGTAGATACAGCGGTTGTTGGCCGAGGAGCGGAAGGCGGGCGACTCCTCTTCTTTGGCTTTGGGGGCCGTGATTGAATGCGATTTAATTCACTTGGATCTATCCGGAATATTAACTTGATGCTTTGACCTGGTGAGCGCTCGAGAATCGTGGCATGAGTCTTTGATGACAGTTTTGGTCGCAGTGACCTTGATGCTCTTGGGCTTGTTGGTGCCTTGTCACCGTTGGTTTTGGTGTAGTCACCTTTGTTGACTAAATCGATCTGTGCCTCTGTATTTTCTATCCCTATATCAGCGCCTTCGGTTGCATGTGACTTTGATTGGCTAGGATTGGTCGTCTCCCGATTGTTCCTTCTTCTGGGCGTGGTGGCTTCTTCAGCGTCTGCATCACCGGAAGACGTTTTTCGCTTGCGTAACAGACGCGATCCATCCAAAGGATCATCAGGTGCAATCAGCTGGTTGAAGACAGAATGGGAATCCGGCTTGATGGTGCCTCGCTGAGAGGGCAACAGGTCGCCAGGAAGCCTGTCCCTTGATATCCGGCGCGCTGCTGGATCAAGGACTTCTTCGGCATCAGGACGAGTAGTCTCTGGCGCAAGTTTATTCGATACGCAATCCGGGCAGTACCACGTTTCTGCTTCTATCACAACCTCAGTCAGCAGGGACTTCGCAATAGTCATTCACGTGATACTAACCATCATCTGGTCTCAATGCTTCAGCATTTCTGGCACATTGGCGATGAGCTAGAGTTGTCAGTATTTCACTAAGAAAACGTAGATTCAACGACAAACCATTATCTCCACACACTCCACAAGCCAGATATAGCTCAAATTCCTCACTGGGATCGCTTTCTTCGTCTTGCTGACAGAATCTAGATGCTGTCAGTACAGGGGAGTCTCTTATTAAGTGATAGTACGCACATGCAGCGATTAGGGTTCGCAAGCTCCTCCTCTTCTTCTGCAGCAGGTTCCCATTCCACTTCCACTTCATTATCCGTGGAGTCTTTGGATTCATCATCCATACTGGCAGTGCTTTCGTCGTCCTCGTCATCTGTTCCAGTTCCTGACATGGCCTCTTCGTCGTCCTCTAGCAATCCAGGCTGTATTTTGACCGCCCCTACCCCTTCCCCATCTTCGTCCTCATCATCTTCCTCCTGACTGTCTTCGCCATTGTGTGGTACGGAATGCGCCATCTCATCATCATCTTCTCCTTCAGCATCTTCGTCTGACAGTATAGCCTCTTCTCCATTTGAATCATCCCCTTCGCTACGTCCTATCATCATTCCATTGTGAAGTTGGTTGTTTGCCGCATAGGAATCTGCATTGTCTTCCCCCAGGTCCCCTCCAAGCTCATCATCCTCTTCAAACTCAGCGTCCTCTTCAGAAGTCGCCATGCTGTTCTGGAGCTCCTCCTCCATGAGCACCGCTGCGGCCATCTTTATTTGTCGTAGACCATTCGTCTATGACCAAGGGAGTGGATTCGAGAGACGCGGCTCAAATAGCAGGGAAAGTGTTGTGGACTCCAGGGGGGAATGCGCCTCGCCGGATATCACCTTCTAATCAACGAATTGTGGGTAATATCTTGGCTCATATGTGCTCTTGTGTCTTCGACGCACCGAGATCTGGACTTTATATCGCTTTATCGATGGGTTGCTGGTAAGGGTTGTTGTTGTAAGGAGGCTGGGGGATCTTGAGCGTCGCGGGGAAGAAGGTGAACGCGAAAGTTTGAGGCCACAACTCCCCTATATCAATTATTGCTTCGATTGAAACAAATGCATGAGGGCTTCCGACGCGTGAATAAAGCTTGAATTGGTTCGAAATCGGATTGTGGCGTTGTTATATTGCCTCCTTTGCAACTCGCTCCTGTAAATGTCGTCGCCCAATGCTCGAGGCCTGACTTATCAGGTCGCAAGATCCACAAGAGCTAAGTCAACGACAATCATCAAAACTCCATTGACAAGTGCGTCAATTGCGCTGCCATCACAACAATTGGTACATGAACCCCCCTACGACACCTGACGATCGATCTAGCAATATTTGCTAACCCTGCCTGCAGAATTGAACCACCTTAGGTGCGAGATTACCTACCTCGACCTCCTCCTCTACCAACATCCTCCACATCCACGCACGGCACCACACCCACATAAGAGCCCATACCCAGATTCTACCACCAATTCAACAGGATTAAGATGGGCGTCCCATTCGAAGCCCTCATCCCGTATGCGATCATGCTCGGCGTTTGTTCCCCCATCTCAAGTCCCAAGCCTCAGTCTCCTTGGGCTGGAAGAGTATTCAACTAACTGGCACAGATGTTCGGCTTTACCGGAGCGGGACTTTCAAAAATCAGACACATGCAGAACGGGGGCAAGAGAGCCAGGCATTCCGTGGACCAGTGGGATAGGGTCAGTACTGCCGTAAACACTTTCTACATTTCACGATTGCTAACCCTTCTGTAGCAAAGTACATATTATACATACCTTGGTTTTCTGCTACGATATTGACGAGTATACAGTGATGGATCGTGACCGGAGGTTGACGGGATACCTGCGGGGACAAACAGACAATGCAGCAGCGCCCCCTGGATTTGAGTTGAACAACCCATGGAGAGTACGTTCCCCCCGCAAATCGAAGCTACCCCAAGACAATACTGATTCGCCATTACGAAGTGTGAGAAGCGCTACTTTTAGAGACCTGATATACCTGAGTTTCTACATATGTCTCGGTGAAGGAGATCAAAGCAGTCAACGAATGCAAAAATTACATCTAGCCACGGTCCCCTTGTGACCTCCAATACTAAAGTGCTTGCATTGCGCCACGTCTTTCAGAATCGCCAACCCAATCCAGCATGGAGGTGTCCCATTCCCATTCCTCGGGCCACCAGATTATATTAAAGTATCATTCAAGCCTCCTGCTGCATCTGCGCCATTTTATTTCATGCGTGCAAAGGTATAATCAGTTCTTGGGAAGCCCCGTCCTCTAGCATTTTTCACTGCAGTTGCTTCTAAATTCGTTTCCAGCCTTCTTTATAACATTGCATGGGCGTATGCCATTTGTCTTGGCCGTTGCTGCATGTCTGACCGCTGCTATTTGTTGTTCTGCGTCACGCTCAAAGTCGATAACTTGTCAATTTTGAAAGACGGTCTTCCTAAAGTAAATTTTCATACGGGGAAAGGATTAGACGGCGATCACTTCGCCTTGCAAAGTCTTCCAGCAAGCGGAATAACCGACTTTCAAATGGCACCTTGTCTCGCAGTGGACCTAAAAAGCGGAATTAATTACTGCGGGTTTTGAATGTTCCACTCGTCGTAGCACATTCAAACTTGGTGCCGCTTTTTCTGTCCACAAGGAGCTTGTTCGTATCCCTTCCAATTTCCTAGGTCAGTACAATACCACGTTGAAGACTCGCAATTACCGGATTGCTGTTATTTCTGACCAATCGACCTTGTGAGCAAACCAGAGTCGGATGCATCTTATCGAAGTTTCGCCTCCATTCCATACTATTTCCTACTTTTATACTGTATAAAAGACCCTTCCACTCCACTCTCACGATTAATACTCTTTCATGGCTAGCATTTTTGCTTAAGTGGTGGGATACTACACATCCTAGACAGTCAATACACCAGATATACATCGCATAACACCACCAGGCAGCAGCCGTTCTAACCTTGCAAACAACCAGTTTCACCAGCATGCCCCGCCGAGGACCTTTGAAGGGCGGTATCTTAACATGTATTCCCGTTCCGCATAACCTCTGATATAGGAAGGTAGCTTCAGAAAACTGAATAGGTGTGGTGTGGGGCGAGTTTCCATAAAATCTTACCTCAATCAATTCTCCCAAGATATAGCATATTGATGAAGTGGACGAGGTTCGGTCAGATAATGGAATTAAGAAGGGGGCAGGACCTACCCCGCTATGCATTTCAGCTTTTGTCCCGCGATTTCAAGGGCCCCGGTGCCTTTCCAAGCAAACTCCAGCATTGGTAACGGGAACCCCTCGTCTCCAGAATCAATTCCAAGGATTCACAACTCAAATCTATTTCCACACAATATACCACCCGTGTACACTGTGCCGCTCTACCCAAGCCCCTCGCAGACCAACCTCCGGTAGCCGCTCATCCTTCCTATTTTGTGCAAAGTAAAGAAGTTGAGCTATCGCCGATAGCCGTCGCCTCACGGCGCAGCACGCCAACTTATATTGTATTGATCACCTGTTAATATACAATATGTATGGCGAAAGCAATCAATTTGCCAGTGGCAAATCGCGATGCGCCAGTTCAAGCCTCCAACAAATTTAATATATCAGCAGCTCACGCAGCTCGTGCCGAGGGGGCTGCAGTCAATCAAAACCCCCGACCAATGCACAGTGCACGCTTTATTGTACACGCATCCGCACGATGTGCCACCACATGCAAGGCTACGCTTCCGCTGCCAAAAAATTCCTGCGTGTGGTGAGGCGAGGCGAGGTGACTTGATTTAAGGTGAGGTTGGAAAATTCCCCGACCATTTACACTAATTAAAGTAAACGCCGATGTCAAAGCCCCCCCTGCGCGTCATCCGATGCAGATCTTACCTTAGACTTCTTCCCCGGAAATGTGGCTGCGGGATCTAATTTTAGGCGGGGTCCCTGGGTTAGGCCCTGAAAAATATACTTTGTGCCGGGTACCAGGTACGTTTTCGAAACCTTCTCTCGTTACCTAGAGAGCGTACTATATCAAAGATCCACGGTACCCAAATACCGGCAGCTTCGCAGGTCGTAGCTCAGCTCGTGCCTAGTTAGATCTAGTAAACAATTCATGTGCAATCGTAATCATACACATCAGAAGTTATTCAAGAAATCCAGTACACTGGTCTTCGCAATTGTTTTCTTCCGCCGACCGGCAATTAACTATCAGGTACATCATACGTACTCGATCGTATCCAGACCCCCTATGATACAGTGCCATTGCCCCGAGGTATACCACCAGCAACAAAATGATTTCTAGGAGTGAATAAAATAAAATAAGGTATGGTATTGTATGCCTAGACCCCAACGCCCTCGCTGTGTTGTGTTGTGCGATTCCTGTCATCACAAATAAATGTAACCCCCGGTATGCAACCCTGAACCTCGCTATGCTTATCCCATTGCCATGTCAGACCAGATTAAGAAAATATGCGATATGCGGTGTTGTGTGTTGTGTGTCGTGTGCTGTGCCCCACTGTCCCGATTGCCTTTCTAATAGATTGCCTGATCAGAAAATGCTTCGAACGAAAAACATCAACCTCTGCCCCTTTCGAATCGATCCCAAGAAGTCGATTGGTGTAGAGAATCCTCTGCACCCGATGTTCCAAACTGTCTTCGTGTGTTCTTACAATCCAGGGGCGCTGGTCGTACTCATGGAAGGACCCCTCGACACCAACATATTAGCTCCCATTGGTATACTATGCGTTGAATAGTCTCCGTACGAAGAAGATTGTGCTAATGGCCCATAGCCGGGACTCGAAGCCGTGTTCATTCTCCCATATGTCGGTGGGTGCATACCAGTCATGCCAGTTGCTTGCATCGCAGGTGATATCTGCGTTCGCGTGTTGATCGCGAGACCACTCTCAAAAGAATTCTGAATATTCTGGGCACTTTGGGCTCGTTGCGGTGGCGAGGGTGCCAAGAGTGGCTGCGACGGATAACGTATAGCGTTTGGTTGAGAGGAAAAGTAAAGTGATTGTGGTGATCGCTGGGAACCGGGTTCAAAAGGAGAATTGCCTGCCTGAGTGTTCAGTCTTTGTGCAAAGTACTGGTCTCGGGACGACATACTGGAAGATTGGGGAGATTGGGTATAACTGTAACCGTAAGGATTCTGATGTTGCTGCTGTGTAGCAAACTGATTGCTGAAGTTTTGTGCGGCATCGGAAAACAGTCTTGGGGGGTATTGGGGACTGTCAAGAGGTTGATGTTGGCTGAATGAACTCTGTTCGGAACCAGTCCGAGGGCGCTTGTGGGATCCATCGTCACTGTAGCCACTGGCTGATGCGGTGGACTGGGAAAAGGTACGGCCAACCTGCTGGCGTTGTTCGTAGGAGTGCGTATGTACTGGGAGTGGGATTTCCGCATTCTCAATTTGCTGCCTGGTCCCAGTAGGATTTGGTGGCTCAATGACGTGTTGTTCTCTGCTCTGGCTCTGCTGCCGATTATGGCTATTACGATACTGTCGCGGCTGGTAATCATCAGAAGCTGGTCCACGCTTCCGGAGTAGGGTTCGAGGTTCCTTTCTCAGTCGTAACCGAACGCCCTGGTCGCTGAAAGATCGCGTCAGAAATGTAGACTCCGACATCCCAGGGAAATTCTTCTGAGGGTAGACAGTGAATCGATCAGATTGTACTGATTGCATGTGGAAGCACTCGCTGTCGCGCATTTCGTAAAGATTGAACTGAAGTCGAAAGTCGCCCTCGATCTTGATCGATAGATCGCCGAAAACGAAAAATGCTCCATCACTGTTATCCGCATCTTTTAGTCGGTGAAGAGAGGATACAAGTGTTCCTGCGAGTGCTGTTCCTAGAGGTCCGGCTGGTAGTCCACCACCATCTGTTGCTGATACGAGGCTACAAGACATGAAGAAATAGGGACCTGGAACTTAGAATTAGTACTTTAAATACCTGCCAGGTACGACAGATGACGTACTCTGCAAAAAATTTTGACTGGGATCATGCTGAGCACTGATCTTGAGCTGGATTATGGGTGGAGGATCAACAGGTTTGCGATCTAGAAGTCCTGTCAGCTACATCTTCAATCTTGACCGCACGGCAAGGCAATCATACCCTTCTCTTTACCGACGGCGACCTTTGCAGCAAGAGGCTGTTGTCTAATCTCAAGCTGGCAGTCATTCCTGTGTTGCGCCATGGTCAGTTGCGGTCTCCACGATCATGAACAGAATATCGTTCTGCCGAGTCAGAAAGGTGGCACTTACCCTCTAAGCCCAAAGACTCGAGCGGTCGCCGCATCCGCGAATTGGTGGGATGACTGTACGACGTTCATGGAGCTGGTGATTCTAGGGATTGAACCTTCGTGGCTAGCTGCTCTTTCGCTGGTCTCTTGTAGTAAGGGTTCCTGGAAGGTGATAATGATGGGACCGAATAACGAATGTTGGAGCTACAAGAACCAGAAGAAATGATGACCACGGTTTTGACTGATAGCTCGCATAAGGTGATGTGGTTATCAGAGAATTTTTCGACACTTCATGACCACAGGTAGTAGTGTCATAAGTAGACGTTGGCGGGGTCTTAGATCCCGCCCCAGACCGTTTGACGATCAAGTCAAACCCGGTTGGGGTTGCGCCTTGACTTTGTGAGTCTGATGGCGTAAGTGTTCCAGGCTTAGTGGGACTTTAAGTAGGATTAGCTTTCCAGCAAAGGGAAGGCGCCGAGGGTCTTTGGGTTTTATGATGCCGTTTTGGTGAAGGTAAGTGGAGGCTCTTTCTCGGAATGCTCCGAAGAATCTGCAGCAGTCCTTGAAATCCAGTCTAGACCAATATCGAGGCGAGACAATAGCTGCCCGGGATGATGCACAGGGACCAGGCTGATTGATGAGCGGACGAACGGTGTAAGGGGGGGGGCAGCTCCTCCTACGTTGGCCTTTCGCACAGAGACACAATAAAGTCTCAGAGGCAGTAGTTGTCCAATCCTGGGTTAGGGTTTGGGGAGTAGGGTTACAATGTAGGGCAAGACAGGCCAGGGCAACAGGCAAAGATCCGGACCTGGTTTGGTGTGCTGGGTTGGAGCTGGAGTAGAGTTTGAGAAGTATGACGGGGTGCAGACGTCAAAGATAGGAGCCGGACCGGAGAATTGATTGGCAATGATGGCCTCCCGGAATGATAAGTCGAAAAGAGGCTACCTAGCTAGTCGAGTCGAATAATGGGCCGAAGAGCTACCAAACTTGAAGGGTCCAAGTGCGGGACCACCTATGCTTGTGCGGAGGGGCACTAGTGACCTGCTACCTGGAGTCTACCGGCACTTGATGGGTACAGCACTTGTAGCAGTACCTTACAAAAGTGCATACAAGACTACTTGGTATATACAGATTGCAAGTGTAATAATGCCTCTTTTGTAATGAGTAAGTCAAACAAAGCCAACGTCTCAACGGCCACAACGGCAGCCGAATGCAAAGAATGCAGGAAGTGCTGTCGATTGGGTAAGTGCGGTGGGTGCAGTGAAGTGATTAGGCACTGTACTGTTGTGAGTGAGTAGTGCGGCAGCCGCGAGCCAACGACGTCTTCCAATGGCAATCGCAACTTGCAGACGAGCACTCGGATTAGGAAGGGGTACGCCTGCTGCGGGACCGATGTGGCAATAACCAAATCCGCTTTCCGGCGTAAAAGGCAACAGGAGGGCCTCGTGATTGGGCTAGCTCGCCTTGGGGCTTGCGCTGAGACTTGAGACGGGCGGTTTGGAACAGGATCTTGCAATTCGAAGTCGTTTGCCAGTCAGTATCAAGAGTAGAAGGTGTAGATGGTTGCGCCTTTTGAGACTCAGCAAAGTGCTGCAGAAGAAGGTACGACGGGTCCCGGAAAAGCCGTGCTGAGCGTTTGCCGCAAACAGAAAGTGGAAAGTGGATTTAGAAATTGAAAGCAATAGGTGACTTGTTCCGCGGCAGTAGCAGCCCCTCGAAATTACTTCAGTCAAGGCGACAACAGCTGCTTTGAAGGGCTTCGGCGGGAGACGTTGCGAGTAAGTACAACACCGATTTGGCATAGGCTGCCAGTGCGGGCCCTTGGAGCTTTGCAAAGATCCTCCACGCTCTCCTGAACGAACCAAACGGCAGAGACACAAAGTGCCGGAGTACGGAGGCGAGGGCAAGGAAGACGGAGGCGAGGCACCTCTGCACCAACACACCAGACTGCTGCGTATTATGGACCAGGGATGTGATAGTAAGCTCGGACGGTACAGCTCGAACTTGATACCAAGTCACGTATAGGCCCAGCGACCCTTGACTTGGCGGAGGGCAGGCAGGGACTTTAAAGCTATAGCAGAGGCGCCACAGTTCCGGACTGGGCCCATGAATCGCGGCGAAGAGAAGGAGTGAGCAAGCATGATTTTGGTGCCAATGCCAATGTCAATGGCAGGCCAGGCGCGAGTCTAGACAAGGGCAGGTAGGTAGAGGTAGGGATGTGATATGGGGAGAGGATGCGGATGCGGGAGGCCAGGCAGGGTGGACATGATCGAGGTGGCTTCAGCTGTACAGTGGGAGAGACTTGCGATAGTAGCATTAATCAGGATCTGGAGACGAAGCAGTGCTGGCGTCTGTCCCCTGCGGCGCGTTGGGCTGATGTTGGGGTGGACAGTAGATTCAAGGAAGGATGTTTCTTTGGCTTTGGCCTTTCACTTCGGTAGCTATAGCTATGGCTTTTTCTGGGAGACAATTGCGGCCAAGGACAAGGAGATGGAGATGGAGATGGAGATGAGATGGAGATGGAGGAGGAACCTAGTGGACCAGGGAGGGGTCTGTGGTGGTTGCGGTGGATGCGGTGGTGGTGGTGGTACAGTAGTGGTGGTGGTGGTGATGAAGAACAAGGTGGTGGCTGGACAAATTCGAACATGAACATGAACATGAACATGGGACTTGGAGTGACTGGCCTGGCCTGCAGTCGGAGAGATTCTTTCGGTCGGTCGTCTCGATTTCTTTGAGAGTCAAGGATCAGATGAGATGATGAGATGATGAGATCCGAAGGCTCAGGTTCAGGTTCAGGTTCAGGTTCAGATTCAACGTTGTCTTGTGCTCGGACGGGATCGTCTGAGCGTTCTGAGACCTTCTCGAGCCCTAGGGCACGGACGTGGGCGTGGGCGTGGGCGTGGGCGTGGGCGTGCCGTCACCCATGTTTGACAGGCAGGGACAGGCACAGGCACAGGCACGGGCAGGGAGAGACAGGGACTAGGACAAGCACCCGGAGAGCGCTCCACAGCT
>Ga0247778_1000372_pt1 | contig 65049 bp, 56 predicted proteins | sample UWRJL049202B5_FD_179939 | JGI IMG/M metagenome (GOLD analysis project Ga0247778, IMG submission 179939) | Plant litter microbial communities from Arlington Agricultural Research Station in Wisconsin, United States - UWRJ-L049-202B-5 | ecosystem: Environmental > Terrestrial > Plant litter >... | reverse complement strand
GTGACCGACGGCCTCGGCGAAGGCGATGCGCGAGGGAACGGTGCCGTGGCGGAGCAGGTCGTCGAGCTGCGCTTGGCGCTCGCTATTGAGCCTCCCACCCGAGACCAGCAGATTGACGAGTAACGTTGCCCGAACCTCTTCCGATGGTTCGTCGTTCAAGCGATTTCGCAATTGGTCCGGATCCGGCGCCAAGACCGCGAGCGCCGCAAACACGGCGGCGCGAACCTTGGGTGAGGGGTGTTCGGCGATGCGGTTGATGGTTGGTACTGCGCTGCGTCGACCCGAACGGGTCAGCAAGAGCAGCACTTGGACGACGACCGGCTCGGACGGGTGGTGCAGCAAGAGCGCGGGCACGAGATGCAGTTTGTGCTCGCGATCGAGCACGCTCAGCGCGGCCAGAACCTCGCGATCGTTGGGACTCTCGAACGACGCCATGAGCGTCTCCAGAGAGGCGACGTCGAGCTCCGGGAAATGCTCGAGTTGGTTCGTCCGGGCGGCCTTCAGCCGCGCGCGAAACACGGCCACGTATGGCGCGCGCAAGGCGACCGCGTACACGAACCAGGCGCTCGCGATCACGGCCAGGCCCGCTGCGACCACGCGCGTCGGCGCGCTGGCCGCGGCGAAGCCCAAAATAGCCAGCGAAGCGACCACTTGCCCGCCGCGCTGTCCCACCAGATCGACGAACGTTTTGACACGCTGCCGACCATCGTCGCCAAACGGCAAGATCAACAACTCGGCCGTGGTGCGATGCAGCGAATAGCGCAGCGAGCCGTCGACGGCCTTGAGCGCGATCACCGCGGCCAGCGCGCCCGTCACCGCCACGCCCAAACCACACACGACCAACAGGGCCGGCAGCACGCCGAGCGCGGCGCCCAGCGATAGCCGCCGCAAAATCCAGCCGACCAAACCGACCTGACACAGCAACGAAAGCACGTTGATCGCGAAGTAAACGCTGCCCAAAAACGAGCCCAGCTTGGCCTTCGGAACCAGCGCCGCGATCGAGCTTTTGAACACGAAGTCCGAGAGCGTCAAGCAGACGGTGGCCAAGAACAACGCCATCACCACGCGCTGGGCGTACGGATCTTGCGCCACGTACGCGATCGTATCGCTCAGCCGCGACGCCTGCTCTTCGGCTTTCGGCGCGCTGGCCCGCTCCGCAAACAGTAACGGGATCAGGCCGGCGATCGCCAAGCCGCCCGCCGCCACCAATACCAGCCGCTCCGCGTGCATCGCGCGCGCGAGCAAACTCGCGGCCCCGCTGCCGGCAATCGCGCCCAGCACGCTGCCCGCACCGATGAAGCCATACAGGCGTTTGGCCTGCGTGATGGTGAAGCGTTCAGCGACCAAATCCCAAAAATGCGCCAGCACGAGCGTGGCGAGTAGACCCGACCAAACGTACAGCGCGTACAGCCCCCACGACCCCAGGTGGTGGCCGAGCGAAAAAAAGCCGAACGTGATCAGAGCCGCGACCAACGTCACCATCGACAGTGCGCGTCGTGAGCTGAGGCGGCTCGTGGCCAGTCCATTGACCTTCACTAGGCCCACCGAAAGCACGGCAATGGCCAAGAACATCAGCGGCAAGCGCGAGCTCGGGATCTTGGCCAGAAACAGCGCGTCGCGAGCGGTCTCCAACAGCGCGTGGCTGGCGATCAGGGCAAACAACGTCAGAAAGGCGGTCCAAACGTCGCGCCGCTCGCCTGGACGCATGGCGAAGAAGCTCACCCGGCGGACTTACCATGGTCCCCGATTCGGCAACAACCGCCCCTCAAACCACCTTCATCCGGGCTTCAGCCCAAACCCTGAATCAGCCTGAGCGCGGAAGCACCGGCCACCCGACGACCGCCCCCGTGATTGGCTCCCCGACTCGTGACTAGTTCCCCAGGTCGCGCGGGAGCGCCCGCCGCAGCTCGGGCCGATCGCGGCGCTCCAGCTCGCGACCGCCGGCGAAACGCTGGCCTCCTTCGCGCGCGCCCGCGCGGCGCAACAATTCCATAAAGTGCTCTGCCGACTCGACCGCGAGTGGCTCGACAGCATCGTCTTGAAAACTCATTTCGAACAGCTGAGCAGGGCCGTGTTCCGCCCGCGTGACCGCCAAGTAACATTTAGCGGCCGCCGGCCTATCGCAACACCACTCCGGTCACGTACAAGGCGGAATCCGACGATGCCAGCCCTCTCGACCCCGCTCAGACGGCCTGAATGATGGCCATGATGTTGCCCTCGGTATCTTTGAACCAAGCGGCCTTGGCCCCGCCCGCAGTCAGGATGTCGCCCTCCATTGGCGCTCCGGGCATGTCGTAGTGCTCGAAGGTGACGCCTCTTTTTTTGAGCTCCGCTATCTCGGCCTCGATGTCTGCTACCTGCCAAAACGCTTGGCTCGCGGCGGACGTTCCCGCGTTCGGCGTCGGATACAAGAAGCACGCCGTGCCACCCGGGAACTCGTAACTGACGCCGCCCGCGAGTTCTTTGCCCGGCTCGAAGCCGAGCTTTTCCTCGTAGAAGCGCCGCGCGCGCGCGACATCTTTGGCGGGAATGTAGGCGAACATCGGCGATTTTTGCAGCATTTCGAGCTCCTGACGTTTCGAGAGTGGGGTTGATGGTCAAACCGCACGTCGCGTTCGTCCCAGCCTTCGGCGGCAAAGACGACCGGCCGGGCAGGCGAGGTCGAACGAACTAGCGCGGGCGGCCCGGCGTTGCCGCTTTGCGGTAACACACGACTTCGATGTTGTTGCCTTCAGGGTCCTTGAGGAACGCGGCATAGTAGTGAGGCCCGTAGTTGGGACGCGGACCGGGGGCACCATGATCCCGACCGCCCGCTTGCAGACCTGCGCGGTGAAAAGCATTTACGTCGGAGCGGCTGCCGACCCGAAATGCGTGGTGAGCTCCGCCTGCGGCCCCGCGTTGTTGGGATATCCAAAAGATCTTCTCTTTATTCGAGCCCATGCCAAACGCGCTGCCCACTTCCAGATTGACGCGCATGCCGATGGCGCCCAGAGCGGCCTCGTAAAATTTACGCGCGGCCGAGAGACGCTTTACCGGCAAAGACACGTGATCCAAGACCACCTTCTGCCGCAGAGTCGCCTTCCTGGCGGACTTTTTGGCGGCCATCAGCTCGGCTCCGCTTTGATCGAGCCAACACGGTTTGGATAAAACGCCAGATGCTCCCGTATCGAGCTCACCTCGTCGTACGGGTGCTCGTAGCTCCAGACCGCGTTCTCTACTCCGCCTTTGACGCTGAAGTACGAGGCCTCGCCCTTGAACGGACAGCGCGAGCTGTGGTCCGTGCGCTGCAAACGATCCATGCGCACATCGCTCCGCGGGATGTAGAAAACGGCGGGGTAATCAGCCTCCTTCAACTGCAGGGCGTTCGTGGTATCCGCGAGCACCTCGCCGTTTGCTTCGACTACGACGCGCCCTGCGAAGGGCGTGACGACGACCGAGTGCTCTGGGTGCGCCGCATAACCGGGTCCCGAATTAGCCATGCCCGAAGCCTAAGGTCGAACTCCAAGATTGGTAAGTCCAGAAAAGCGTGGCAAAAACGCGTCGAGCATTTTAGCTTCGACCACGCGAGGGATGTTATCGTGCCGGCATGAGCAGGCCGAACCCCGATCTGATCATCATCGGTTCCGGTCAAGCGGGCGTGCCACTCGCGACGCGCATGGCGGCCGCTGGCAAGCGCGTGCTGATCGTCGAGCGCGGCAACGTCGGGGGGACCTGCGTCAACATTGGCTGCACACCGACCAAAACGTTGATCGCGAGCGCGCGCGCGGCACACGTCGCGCGCACTGCCGAACGTCTGGGGGTGCGCGTGCCGAACGTAGACGTGGACTTCCGAGCCGTGATGGCGCGCAAAGACGGCATGGTCAAGCGCTGGCGAGAGGGCGTGGAAAGGCACCTCGCCGGGGCGGGCCAAGGGATCGAGCTGGTGCGCGGCCATGCTCGCTTCGTCGCGCCACGGCGCATCGAGGTGAACGGCGAGCATTTCGAGGCCGAGCAAATCGTGAGTAATGTCGGCGCACGGCCAACCGTGCCGCCGATCGAGGGCTTGGCGACGGTGCCGTATCTCACCAGCACTAGTTTGCTCGCGCTGAAACAGCTGCCCGCGCAGCTCGTGGTCGTGGGCGCCGGCTACATCGCTTGCGAAATGGGCCAAATGTTTCGGCGTTTCGGAGCAGAGGTCACGCTCGTCGCGCCTTCCGCAGCTCTTTTGGCTCGCGAAGATCCGGCGTTGTCGGAGGCCTTGGCGGGCGTGTTCCGGGCGGAAGGCATTCAGCTGAAGCTGGGGCAGCCGGTGGTTTCGGCATCCGCCGTCGGCGGCGGCATCGCGTTGCAGTTGAAAGACGGAACAGAAGTGCGAGGTTCAGACCTGCTGATCGCGACCGGGCGTAGCCCGAACACCGATGATCTCGGCTGCGACGCAGGCGGGCTCGAGCTCGATGCCCACGGCTTCTTGCTCGTCGATGAGCACTACCAAACCTCTCAGCGCGGCGTGTATGCGGTCGGTGATTGCACGCCTGGGCCGCAGTTTACCCACGTTTCTTGGGACGATCACCGCGTGTTGTTCGAAACACTGATGGCGCGGCCCGCTCGCGCTCGTGATCAACGCTTGGTGCCCTACACGGTGTTCACCGATCCGCAGCTGGCTGGTGTCGGGCTGACGGCCGAAGCTGCGCGAAAGCAGGGGTTCGAGGTAGAGACGGCGAGCATGCCCTTCGCGAACGTAGCCCGCGCGATCGAGACCGACGAAACTGCCGGCGTGATTCAGATCGTGCTGGACGCCAAGACAGAGCGCGTGCTGGGCGCGTTCATCGTCGGCGTGGATGCAGGCGAGCTGATTCACGTGTTCAGCACGTTGATGCAGAGCGGCGCCACGGCACGCACCATCGTGGATGCCGAGTTCGTTCATCCGACATTTGCCGAAGGGCTACAGACCGCCGTGATGAAACTGCCACGTTATGCCCTCTCTTGATCCGACGCGTCCGATCCTGAAACTCGACTCGGTGAGCAAGCGCTTCGGGACGTCCGCAGCGCTCCGCGAGACGAGCCTCGAGCTGCCAACGGCCCGTACCACCGTGCTCTTGGGCCCGAGCGGCTGCGGTAAGACGACTCTGCTGCGGCTGATGCTCGGCCTGCTACGCCCCGATACCGGCCGAGTTTTGTTCCGCGGTGAAGAGCTCACCGAGCAAGCGTTGCAGCAGGCCCGCACTCAAATGGGCTACGTCGTGCAAGATGGCGGGTTGTTTCCGCACCTGACCGGCCTAGACAACGTGCGCTTGATGGCGCGCTACCTGGGCTGGTCTGAACCGCGTATTCGCGAGCGCATCGCCGAGTTGGCGGAGCTGGTGAAGTTGCCCGACGCGATCCTTGCCCGACATCCGCACGAGATTTCGGGCGGTCAGAAGCAACGCGTCGCGTTGATGCGCGCGCTGATCTTGGACCCGGAATTGCTGTTCCTAGACGAACCTTTGGGCGCCCTGGATCCAATGGTGCGCGCTGATTTGCAGGCTGACTTGGCGATGATCTTCGAGCGGCTCCGCAAATCGGTCGTGCTCGTCACCCATGATTTGGCGGAAGCTGCCTTTTTGGGTCACGAGCTGGTTTTGTTGCAGGGCGGCCGCATCTTGCAACAGGGTTCGCTGTCGGATTTGTTGACGCGGCCTGCGGCGCCGTTCGTCACTGACTTCGTGCGCGCGCAGCGCAGCTTCGATTCGGGGACCGTGAGCCGATGAAGATCGCGCACGGGTCGAGTCGCATGCGCGCCGCTGCGGTCGCGTGTGCGGCATTCCTGGTGGTGAGCCAAGCGCACGCAGCCGGCGACAAACTGCGTGTGGCCTCCAAAGCCTTCACCGAGTCGGTGATTTTGGCCGAGATGGTGACGGAGCTCGAGGGGGACGCCGGAATACCGGCCGAACATCGCGCGGGGCTGGGCGGCACACGCTTGATTTGGAACGCACTGTTGGCCGGGTCGGTCGACATCTATCCGGAGTACAGCGGCACACTATTGGACGAAATCCTGAGCAACGACCCAACGAAAGCGCCGCGGCCCGAGCCCGTGACCCGAGCTTGGCTGGAACAGACTTTGACTGCTCTGGGCGTGGGCATGACCGAGCCCCTCGGGTTCAACAACACCTACGCGGTCGGTGTGACGGCTGAACGGGCGCGAGCGTTGAGCCTGGGTCGGATCTCCGATTTGCGCGCCCATCCGGAGCTGCACTTCGGATTCAGCAGCGAATTCATGAGCCGCAAAGACGGCTGGCCCACGCTCCGGCAGCGCTACGGCTTGCCGCAGAGCAACGTGCAAGGGCTGGACCACGACCTTGCTTATCGCGCGCTCACCAGTGGATCCATCGACGCCACGGACTTATACACGACGGACGCCGAAATTCGACGCTACGCGCTGGTCGCGCTGGAAGACGATCTACACTTCTTCAAACGCTACGATGCGGTGCTGCTCTATCGCCTCGACATCGATCAGCGTTTCGGCAGCAAAGCCAGCGCGGCTTTGCGCCGTTTGCAAGGCCGGATCGACCCGCAACAAATGCAAGATTTGAACGCGCGCGCCAAGCTCGATCGCGTTGCCGAGGTCCAGGTAGCGGCGGAGTTCTTGAACAAGGGCTTTGGGATCAGTCTTCAGAAGGCGGAGCCGAGCGCAAAAAGCGCGATCTGGGCGAGGGTCTTGGAGCACCTGACTTTGGTCGGCACGTCGCTCCTCGCTGCCATCTTGCTCGCCATCCCACTCGGCATTTTTTCGGCCAAAAATCGCCGGGCGGGGCAAGCCGTGTTGGCCGTCGTCGGCATGATTCAGACTTTGCCCACCCTGGCGCTGTTGGTGTTCATGATACCGATCTTCGGGATCGGTTCGGTACCGGCCGTGGTCGCGCTGTTCTTGTACAGCTTGCTGCCCATCGTCCGAAACACGCATGCAGGCTTGACCGGTATTCCGGAGTCATTGCGTGAATCAGCCCGCGCGCTCGGCTTGCCCAGCGGCGCGATGCTGCGCCTAATCGAGTTGCCATTGGCGAGCCCGCTGATCCTCGCGGGCATCAAGAGCGCCGCGGTGATCAATGTCGGAACCGCGACGCTCGGGGCGCTAATTGGCGCGGGCGGCCTGGGCCAACCCATCTTTACGGGCATTCGGCTCGACAATCTGGGCCTGATTTTGCAAGGCGCAATCCCCGCGTCGCTCTTGGCGCTACTTGTACAAGGCGCTTTCGAGCTCTTGGAGCGGATCGTGGTGCCGGAGGGCTTGCGCGCGCAGCGATCGGTATAAGGACATCGAAGAGGTCTCTCGATCGTAGGGTGCAAAAACGCCACGAGGTTCAGTTGGTCGGGTCGATTTATGGTGAGGCCACGTGTCGCGTTTGACGGTTAGCCTAGCTTCGCATGGACAATGGCGCTTACTCGAGCGTGATGGCTTTACTTTGCACGTCGAGACCCAACGTGAATCGCCGGTGGCGTTCGCGCTTTCCGTCGCACAGGGGCTCGACAGCCATCCCCGCCGTTTGGACGCCAGTTACTTGTACGATGCGAGTGGTTCGACGCTTTTCGAACGCATCACCGAACAACCCGAATATTACCTGACCTCCGCAGAAGATCGCCTGTTGCAGGAGCACGCCGCGGCGATCCGCGAGCTGGCAGGTTCGGGGGTTTTGGTCGAGCTGGGTTCGGGCGCTTCACTCAAGACGCAGCGGCTGCTCGACGCGTGGACGGCCGCGGGCCCATCCACGTACGTTGCGGTGGATGTCGACCCGCAGGCGATTGAACAAGCGTGTCTCGCGCTGCGCAAACGTTACACGGACCCGTCGCGGCTCGCGTTGCGCGGGCTCGCTTCCACCTATGAGCACGCGCTTTCCGTGCTCCGCGGCTCCGCACCGATGACGCTCGCCTTCCTGGGCTCGAGCCTGGGTAACCTGGGTTGGCGCGAGTATCCGGATTTCTGTCGTCAAGTAGCCGAGGCGCTGTCACCCGGCGATCACTTCCTAGTCGGTGTGGATCTGGTCAAGTGTCCCGCGCGGCTGGAGGCCGCTTACAACGACAAGGCCGGCGTTACCGAGGCTTTCACGCGCAACTTGTTCGCGCGGATGAACCGCGAGCTCTACACCCAGGTGCCACTCGAGGCGATTCGGCACGTGGCCTATTACGATCCCGAGCTCGAACGAGTCGAGATCTTCGCCGAAGCGCTAGCCGAGCTCACGATCGAGCTTCCTACGCTGGGGCGACGATTCCGGATCGCGCGCGGCGAGCGCATCCTCACCGAAGTGAGTCACAAGTTCCGTGCGGAAGCGTTCATCGCGACCGTCGAAGGCTTCGGCTTGCGAGCCACCTGGCACGAAATAGGGAATGGGGATTTCGGCTTATTTCTGTTCGCTAAGCCCCAATCCACGCGCCCCCGCTCGCTTCCTCCCCAACCGATTGCTCAGCAGCTCGCGTTGCTCGCCGAAGCCCGCGCGCGTACCCGCGCCATCGTCGCGCCCCTCGACGAAGCGGCTCTGACCCGGCAGCACAGCCCGCTGATGAGCCCAATCGCCTGGGATTTGGGGCACATCGCCCAATTCGAGGCCCAGTGGCTACTGCCCGCGGAAATACAATCAACGCTCCAAGCCAGCAATGCCCGGGCTCTCTACGACGCACTCTCTACGCCGCGTGCGCAGCGCTCGCAGCTCGCTCTGCCTTCTGTCCCCGCAATCTGGGAGCAGCTCGATCACGTACGGGGCGAAGTGGAACGGTATTTCGCGTCGACCGCAGACGGCAAGGCTCCGAGCAGCCGCCTGCCGGCCGGCGAGTACTCACTGCCGCTGATCATTCAGCACGAAGCGCAGCACCAAGAGACCATCCTGCAAGCGATCGCCCTGCGACACGACTTGGAATACCAGCCGACGTTTGCGGCCGAACGGCCCGCGGTGCTCGCGGGCCGCCCTGCGACGGAGCGCGTGCTCATCCCCGGTGGCTCGTTCATCATGGGCACGAACGATCGCGATTGGGCCTACGACAACGAGCGCCCGGCGCATGAAGTGCACGTGCCCAGCTTTTGGCTGGGGCGCTCGCCCGTCACCAATCGCGAATATTTATCCTTCATGGCGGACGGTGGTTACGGTGAGCGCCGATATTGGTCCGAAGCGGGGTGGGCTTGGCTGCAAGAGACCAACTGTCGCGCGCCTGGCCATTGGCGCCTGATCGACGACCGCGCTCGTTCGCTCGCTTCGAGTCCGATCGCTCGCGACTGGGAGGCGCTTGTTTTTGGCGTCCCCGAACCACTTCACCCGGATGGCATCGTTCTGCATGTCAGTTGGTACGAGGCGGACGCCTACTCGCGCTGGGCGGGCGGACGCCTGCCCACGGAGGCCGAGTGGGAAAAAGCGGCCGCCTGGGATCCCACTCACGGCCAAGCGAGGCTCTACCCTTGGGGTGATGAGCCCTGGCAAGCCACGCGCGCCAATCTCGACCAAGCGCGGCTTCAACCCACCCGCGCCAATGCGCATCCGGAGGGAGGGAGCGCCTACGGCTGTCTACAAATGCTCGGGGACGTCTGGGAGTGGACCGACACCTGGTTCGCCGGCTACCCCGGCTTCGAGAGCTTTCCATACGAAGAGTATTCGCGCGTGTTTTTCGGGCAAGGCTATCGCGTGCTGCGCGGGGGCTCGTTCGCAACCCGCGCCGTCGTCGCGCGCAATACCTTCCGCAATTGGGATTACCCCCAAAGACGGCAAATTTTTGCCGGCTTTCGCTGTGCATGGTCGGCTTGACGCCGCGCTGTGCGCCCGCGGAGCTCGCCAGCGCGCTGTCCGCACTCGAAGTGAGCGTGACCGACCTGCGCGTCGAACGGCGCGATGTCACGTTGGCTGACTACCCGGGTGGGCCACGGCCCAGTAGCGTTGTCCACGTTTCCGGTCAGGGGGAGACTGGGCGCGGCGAGTGCGTTGCCTTCACGGACCCAGAGCAGCAGGCATTCGCAACGAGCATGGCGGCGTGGTTTGGCGGGCGCAGCCCGCACATGCGAGTTGACCGTGCAATCGGCAGCGAAGTCAGCGGCTACGGCAAAGCGGCACTAGAAGCCGCACTGATTGATCTCGGCCTGCGCCAGACCGGCCTGAGCCTTCACCAGCTCACCGGTGTGCGCGAGATGCCCCTCCGTTTCGTCGTCTCCCTCGCCGCCGATCCCGAGCCTGAAGCGGCGATTGCCCGCATGCGCGCCGAGGGTTTCACCGGGGAGCTGAAAATTGACGTGGATCCGTCCTGGAGTGACGCGACGATGGCGGCGCTTGCTGCAGATCCAAGCATCGCGGTCTTCGACTTCAAAGGCAAAAATGAGCTCGCGCTCGCGAATCGACTCGCCGTTCTCAACCGTCGCGCGTGGTTCGAAGATCCGCCAAACGAATTCGAAGATCCGCGTGGCCGCGTGTCGCGAGACGCAAGCCTGTCCAATGCCGACGCGGTGAACCGCGCGCGAGCTCGCGCGGAAGGCGTGAATCTCAAAGCGCCGCGCATGGGCGGTCCGCTCGAAGTACTGCGAGGCCTGGACCAAGCCCTGACTCAACGACCGGGCTGCGCGCCGGTGATCGCTTACCTCGGCGGAATGTTCGAAGTCAGCGTCGGTCGCGCGCAGGCGCGTCAACTGGCCGCCCTGTACTGCCCGACAGGCCCGAACGACCTCGCGCCGAATCTCGCCGCCACCGCCGCCACGCCACGACAGCGGTCACCGGTGCTCATTCGCTTCGATCAGGTTGGTTTTGGCGAAGGCGATTGAACGGGCGAAGGGGAGCTCAGCAGGCTCGCGCTCGGTGTGACTTGCGTCGCCTTGTCAGGCCGATTGCCGCGAAGATCGGGAGGGCGAGCCTCGAGAGCGATGGCCCCCTCTGCTCGCCTCCAATGCCTGCAGCGAGCCGGTCAGTGTTCCGCCCCGTGACCCCGCAATGACACTTACCGGCCGCCGGCCACTCGCAACACCGCTCCGGTCACGTACGAGGCGGAATCCGATAGCAGAAAGAGGATCGTCTCGGCGATCTCCTCCGGGCTTGCCGCACGTCCCAACGGGATGGTGGGAGCCATCCGAGCGAGCCGCCCCGGCAACGCCCGAGCTCTCGTGCAAGCTCGTATCGACCAGGCCCGGCGCCACGCCGTTCACGCGCACTCCGTCGCGCGCGAGCTCACGGGCCAAGCCGAGGGTGAGCGCATCAACGGCCGCCTTGGATGCCGCGTACCACACCCATTCACCCGGGCTGCCCAAGGTCGCCGCCCCCGACGAGACATTGACGATCGCGCCGCCGCTTCCACCCCGCGACCGCGACATGCGCGCCGCCGCGGCCCGCGCACATAACAGCGCGCCAAATAGGTTCACATCGATCACCGCGCGCAGCGTGTCCACACTCGCCTCGTCGAGCCGGCTCGCGGCGCCGGTCAGCCCCGCATTGTTCACGAAATGCGTCACGGGCCCGAGCCGCGCCTCGGCTTCCGCAAATAGCCGCTCGACGTCCGCGGGTTGACTGACATCGGCTTGCACGGCGAGCGCGCTGCCGCTCGCCGCCTCAATCTCCCGCACGAGCGCGCCCGCGCTCTCTGCGTCTTGCCGATAATTCACGGCCACGCGATAGCCACGCGCCGCCGCCAAGCGACAAGTCGCCGCGCCGATCCCGCGGCCTCCGCCAGTGACCAATAACACGCGCTCAACCATCGTTCGAGCATAGGCCGAACGCTGTCTGCTTGGGTTGATGGTCACGAGCGTCGGCCAGGGCCGGCCCAGCCTTCGGCGTCGCGTGCCGAAGAAGACGCCCAGCGCGTGGAATTCAGCGCAAATGCGAGGTGCGTTGCGGGAGCGCGAGCGCCCCACTCTCGGATCGTGACGCGCATCGAAGGCTGACTCTCAGCCGAAGCCGGAGCAGCGCGAAGGGCGGGCGAGAAACTCGCTCAGAAGTAACGCGTGAACGGACCCTTGACCATCTCGATGTTTCGCCACGCCGAGTCTGCTCCTCGGTCGAGGCCATTGATGAAGGCAATGAACGGATCGAGCGCGCTCAACTCGAGATCTTCGTCCAACTCACTTCTCACCTGAGACACGTCGTCCAAAGGTGTTGGTCGACGCAGCGCTTTGCGCCCATAGGCCCAGAACAAGTCGTCCAGCCTGTCCTCGGGGACACCACTCTGTGCGGAAAGCTGGCTGATCGCCTGACTGGTCACGTGTCGCAGCTCGAGCATCGCGCCTTCGCTGAGTGCCTGGTTGCTGTACAGCGCCTTCGACTCGGCTCGCTCGGCACAGCGCACGAGCCCGCCGCGCAATGCCATGGTCATAATGACGTGGTCGATAGAGGCGCGCAGCGAGCCTTTGTCCGTTGGTACGAAGAGACCTTCCCGCAGCAAAATCTTCGCCAGCAGGTTGGGCTTTTTTGCGATCGGATCTTGGTACGCTGAAAAGTCTCGCAACCGTTCGAAGAGCCCGCCGGAGCCGGACAGCCGATTGCCGCAGCACTCGAGCAAGCGAAGCGTTGAACCTTCGAAGCGGTTCAACAGAGTCACCGCGCACGAGCGAAGTAAATCCCTCCGACCCGCCAGGTCTGCTGGTTGGCGCCCGCTCGAGGTCGAGAAGATCTCCGCCACCTGCGGGAGCGTGAGATCGCGGAAGCTAGCCGCCAAAAATAGCCGAGGGTTTTTGCGTTTTGCGCTTGCCGCTTGGAGATAGAGCAAATCGGAGCCGTGTACGAGTCGGCCATCGACCGTCGCTTCATAGTGAACATCGGGCAGATGCGTGTCGTGGTCGATGGCGACCATGAAGAACAAGAAGCTGGCCACGTCTTCGCTACCGACCGGGCCGAGCTTGCTGGCGAAATCGTACGGCCGAGGCACGTATCGCAGCGCTTTGATACAAGCTGCCAAGCGTTCGATCCGGCTCGTGTCGGTGACGAAAATTCGTGCGTCCATCGAAGGTGCCCAACGTGAGGTGCGCTCTAATCGTTGGCTGGTGGACATAGGCCTGAACTTTATTTCAGTGCTTACGCGATGTCCAGCCGGAATCCCGGCCGCCCAGGGGGCCACTCATTATGCCGCGGCTCCTCGGCGAGCGCCCGCGTCTCACGGTGGATTTGCCGGCACCGCAACCTCTCGCGCTCGACATTTTTACTAACGCCGCACCTGGGTTGCAGCGCGTAAATGACGCGGTTCGATAACTAAGCAGGGTGAGCGCGGCTCGCAATGTGGCGACGCGCGACCCGAGTGAGAAGACGTGTGATTGAGTACTACAATGGGCTGCTTCGTTGTTGGCGGCTGCTGCTGGTCGTCGCGTCTTTATTGGCCATGACGACCTTCGCGGCAATTGGGCGTGCCGAGGAGGCGGCGCACGGTGGCGCGCCAAGGCCACCGACCAGCGTGAGCGCGGCAGCGATGTCCGCGCCTGTCGTCGCGGCCGCGGGCGGGTCTGTAGCGAACGCTCGAACGGGTGGGGGAGGCAGCTCGTTGGCGGGCTCGGCCAACACCGGAGCCGCCGGCTCGATTGCGACCTTGCCCAGCGCAGGCGCTGGCGGTTCGGCGGCGGGTTCAGCCAACGCCGGTGCTGGTAGCTCAGCGGAGCGTTCCGAGGACAAGGCAGCGACCTGGCAACTCGGCCATGTCCCGAGCTTCTTGAGCGCCATGGGTGTGCTGAACACGGTGTTGGTGTTCGTGTACTCGACGGTGTTGAACCGCGTCGCAACCCTCAAGCGGCGCGCCTGGGTCCCTCTGTTGTTTCTGGCGTTGGTGCTGGCAATGGGATGCCTCATCGTCGCTTACATCTTCGGCGCTTCTTTGGGTGGCTCCGTCGATGCCATCCTGGTCGACCTCGGGCTTGGAGTCTGGATCGTGTCGTTTGCTTCGATCATGGTGATCGCACGTTCGGCGACGGTGAGCTCAGTCCACCGCGAGAAGCCTCTTTCAAAAGCAGTCTCGTTCGCTGATCGATCGGCAAATGCCGACTTCGGAGTGGAGGCCATCGATCGCGCGATCGCTGCGGCCGTGAAGTTGGAGCGGTCTGTGTCATTCCCAGTGCTAGTCATCCATGACCTCGAAAGCCCCGGGCTGCGCGTTGCCACCAGCTACTTGAAGGAGGCTCTCACCCGAAACGAGGGCGTGGTGTATTTCACTTTCTCCCGCCCGTACTCCACCATCGCCAAACAGCTCACCAGGTATTCGCCAAAGACACCTGTAGATCGGCTCTGGATCGTCGACTGTTACTCGAGCATCTATCTGCCGGAAGAAGTGCCGAGAGTCGGGCGCTTCAACAGCCGCGCCGAACACATCCGCCGCCCCGTTGACCTTTGCCCCGGCTTCGCGCACGTGCTGTTCGCAGACGCACGCGATCCCAGTGACGTCTATCGCGCCTACACCGAGGCCCTGGGCGTTGCCGCGCGAGAAAATCCGAAGATAGGGCTGCGGACGATCTACGAAACCTTGTCCGACTTCATCAAGATTGCCGATCTGGAGCTCGTCATGCACTACCTGCGTCGAATGGTGGTGCTCGAGGAACGCCGTCATATCCGCGCCTTGTACCTCGTTTGGAACGATACGCTTCAGGGCGGACTCGATCAACGCTACCTGCAGTGGTTCTTCAGTACCACGATCACGATGACCAAAAGGTCCAGCCCCGTCCCGGCGATCGATTTTCAGATCGACCGCCTGCTGCCACAACGGGTCCGGGTCACCACCGACACGCGCTTGGAGTTCAAGCGTGAGCTGCTATTTCGCGAAAACCTAGAGAGCGTCGCCCGCGTCGCTCACCTGCTGACCCAGCTTTGCTTCGAGCTGCCCCCGAGGGGCTTTTTGCCTGACCTTCGTGAGAACGGTGACTACCGCATGCAGGTCGTCAATTTCCTGTTCTACCTGGTCGCACTCGAGGATCCGACGGATCAGGCCGAGGGCCAATACGAATGCGTGATCGGCGGCGTGGTGCTGCGCGGCTCGAATCTACTGCGGCGCCTGGCCGTTCAGGCCAAGGAGCGCGATCCAGACGCCTTTCTCGCGAAGTCGTTCGAATCCATCGCCGAATCCGACGTCGCAGCAATGTTCGCCGCACCGAATGGCCGGAAGCTACCGGACGTCGCGCGCCGGACCCAAGCGCTTCGCTCATGCGCAGAAAAATTGCTCGAATTGTACGGCGGCGACGCCTCGCGATTGCTGCAGGAATCGAACGACGAGCTCGGCGGTTCGAGCGGCCTGTTGTCGCAACTGCAACGATTTCCTGCATATACCGAAAGCTCCGGCTGGAGGACACAGGCGTTGGCGAGTTTACTGAGACGCGAACGGCTGTTCGCCACCCGCGACAAGCAGCTGATCAAGACGTCCGTCGACGGCGTGGTGATCACGATGGCCTTGCGTTCTGGCATGGTCGTTTGTGAAGACAGTCAGATTTCGAAGGCGCTCATCGCCGGCGATGAGCTCGACCTACTGAATCTCGAGGTGCTGCGTGAAGTGACCGCCGAAGCGATCGCTTCGCTTGCCAGTTTGAGCCAAATGCCTGAAGACGAAGTCGGCGACTTGCTCAGAGCCTATGGCAGGGAATCGCTCCGTCGTACGGCGCCGTTCAAGGCCGCTGACCTGCGCTGCGAGTTCGACAACGCCATTCGGGGGTCGATGGTCGCGCGCGCGACTTTCGTGGAGGCGATCAACGGCTATGGCCAGCCAAGTCACGCTATCCCAAAGCTTCGCAGCCCGATCACTCACCGCTGAGATGAAAACGCGGCCGCGCTCCCTGCATTTCGCCGATAGTTCACGGCGCGGTAGCCGGCGAGATCGCTCCCGCCCACGCGACGGCGATCCGCGGTCAATTGCCCGAATGCCGTCGGTCACCCCGGGCTCGGGCATGAACGGCCGCGATCCGCGCCTTCGCGCGCTTTCAATGAAAAAAACCAAGGACCGCGCAGCTCACGGGTCTAACCGAGGTGGAACACCCCGCTCGTTCGCTTTCTGCCGCATTGCTCCTGTCAGTGATTCTCTTCTTGGGTTTGGGGAGCTGTGCGGCACCCGTGCCGGCGACAGTCCCCGCCCAGGGCGCCGCGAGCGAACGACCGCCCTGTGGCGCTCAGTGCGAGGGGGCGCATGGCGTGGGGGCTTGCGTTCAGGGCACTTGCCGGATGGTTTCGTGCATCCCCGGGTTCTGTGATCTCGATGGCGACTTCAGAAACGGCTGCGAAAGCCGGACCAAGGGCTGTCACATCAACAAGGGGTAACGCCGAGGGTGCTGGGGCACACCAAGCGCCGGACGGCGTGCGTCGGACTTTAACGTTTGGCTTTCGGCGGCAATTTATCGCCAAAGCGATTCATCCATTCGCGACGCAGCAGCATTCGGAGCACGTCGGATTGCGAGATCCCATCCAGCGCGGCAAGCGCCTTGAGTAGTGCCGTTTCGTGGGGTGACATACGCAGGCTGACCTGCTCGCTTCTATCGTCCGCCATGTAAGACAAAGTAAAGCAAACGAATTACAGGGGCGCAAGGCCTCGGTCTGGCGCGCAGTCTCCCATGATGGATCTAGGGACAGGAGACGTGACAACGGTGACGTTCGGGTGCCAGCCGGAGCGGCCGGCGAGGCGTAAATGTGGCGAACGGAGTGCATCGCCGCCGCGTGCGCATTTGTCTTGCGCAATGGATTTGCTCACATTAAAGAACCGCCCCATGACCAGCGACGCCTGTACTTAGTCGTCCGGCTCTGCCCCAGTGGGCAGCCTGACGACGCCACAAAGGATCTATTTCATGAAGAATTGGCGCGTTGGGTCTGGGTTCGTCACGCGGCTCGGTCAGGGTTCTCTGGTTTGCTTGTTGGCGCTGGGCGTCAGCGCGCCGTTCATCGGTTGCTCGAGCGAGCCGCTCAGCCATGGCTCGGAAGAACAGGCCGGCTCTCTCGGGCTGAACTTAGACGTGGCTCCGGGCGTGAACGTCGACTTGGTCGAGTACAGCATCACCGGCAACGGCTTCACCAAGTCCGGCGCGATCGACGTCAGCGGCGCGCCGGCCATCAGCGGCACGATCGGCGGCATTCCGGCTGGCAAGGGCTACACGATCACGCTGACCGCGAAGTCGGCCGACAACGGCGAGAGTTTCACGGGTTCGGCCGGCTTCGATGTGACCGCTGGCAAGACCAGCTCGGTGACCATTCACCTCAAGGGCACCACCACGAGCGGCAACGGTAGCGTCAGTGTCAACGGCAGCTTCAACGTCGGCCCGGTGATCGACGAGCTGACCGTGACCCCGTTGAACGTGAAGATCGGCAGCAAGATCACGCTGACGGGCGTGGCCAAAGATGCAGACGCCGGTCCGTCCCCCTTGAGCTACTACTGGTCGACCACCGGCGGCGTGATCGATAACCCCATCGGCCCGACCGCGAAACTCACCAGCACGACGCCTGGTACGTTCACGGTCTCGCTGACCGTGTCGGACGGCGAAATTACCGCCGTCAGCAGCACGACCGTGACCTTCATCGATCCCAGCGCAACCGGCGGCGGCAGCGCCGGCCCGAAGAAGCCCAACGTGCTCTTGGTGATCGCCGACGACTACGGCGCGGAGGCGGCCAGCCTCTATCCAACCCTCACGGGTGACAGCGGCGCGGTGCCGGTGCCGAACATCGAGGCCCTGGCCCAGAATGGTTTGGTCTTCGACAACGCTTGGGCGAGCCCCGCGTGCTCGATGACGCGCGGCACGATCGTCAGCGGTCTGTACGGTTATCGCACCGGCGTGACCTCCGTGGGCGCGGTGCTGCCGACCGATACCGTGACCGTGTTCGACCGCATCACGGCCGAAAGCCCGACTTATTCGCAGGCGTTTTTTGGCAAGTATCACCTGGGCGGCGGGCTCTTCGATCCGCGCGCGGGCCAAGCGTACACCGGTTCCGATCAGATCCTACAGCATGTGCGTGACATTGGCGTCCCGTACTTCCACGGCATCCTCGGTGGCGCGCTCACCGATTACTTCAGCTGGAACATTTACGACAGCAACGGCCCGGCGGTGCCGACCACGACCTACGCGACGACCGCGCTCACCAACCTGGCCATCGACTACATTCGCAACGCCGAGAGCGCGCGTCCCAACGAGCCGTGGTTCGTCTATCAGGCGTACAACGCGCCGCACGCCGCCAACGGCGGAAATAGCCCGTACCAGGTTCCCCCGCGTGAGCTTCACCACGTCGACCTCAGCTCGGTGGGCAACCCAGCGCCCGGCACGAGCCTGACCAACGTGCCCGTCTATCAAGCCGATATTCAGGCCTTGGACACCGAGCTCGGTCGTTTGCTGAAAGAGGTCGACCTCGAAAAGACGACCGTCATTTTCATTGGCGACAACGGCACGCCGGCCGAAGTGAAGGACAAAGGTGCCAAGATCCGCGGCTCCAAGGGCAGCGCGTACGAGGGCGGCGTGCGTGTGCCGTTCTTCGCCGCGGGCGCGGGCGTGACGCGCCGAGGGCGCACCAACGACCTCGTGGTCACGACCGACATCTACGCCACGATCCTCTCGCTCACCGGCATCGAAGTGGGTCACGTCAACAACAGCTACAACTTCAAGCCGGTGCTGAGCGATCCGACGGCCACCAGCGGGCGTACCCACTCGTTCTCGGAGACCTCGAGCGGGACCAGTAACCGCCGCTACGCGCTCAAAGACACGCGCTTCAAGATCGTATCGAACCTCGGCAAGCGAGAGCTGTACGATCTGGTCGCCGATCCGCTGGAGACCAACGACTTGTACGCGAAGCCGGCTTACACCGCGGTGCGCGCTAGCCTCGAAGCTGAAATCGACACGCTGAACGCCGACGCGAAACCGGGCTACTTCCCGTAAGGGGCGAGCGCATGCTAAACGCCGTTCCCGTCGTTCGCGACGGGGGCGGCCCCTCGCCCTCGAGCTCGCGACTCTGAAAGCGATCTTTGCGAGTGCGAAACCGGTTGATCCTGATTGGCGTGCTCGTCGTCGCCGTGTTGGTGGCCCTCTTTCTGAAACGTGCCATCGACGCCCCGCCTTCGATTGCGGTCAAAGTGTCAGAGAGTGCCGTGTCGCATCCGACGCCAGCCCCGACTCACGCCCCCGCTCGCGGGCGCGAAGAGTTCGTTGGCTCGGCCGCATGCGCTTCTTGCCACCAAGCCGAGAGCACCGCCTACGTCGGTTCTCATCACGAAAAAGCGCTCGTCGTTCCCAGCCCCGAGCTTACCAAGTCGCACTTCGACGGCACCCATTTCACGTCGCCGCTCGGCGGAACCACCAAATTTACAGTGCGTGATGGTGCTCCCGCCGTGACCACGCCGGTTCCGGGCGGCAAGAGCGGGACGTTCCCGATCCGCTACACGTCCGGAGTTTGGCCGCTGGAGCAGTACGTAGTCGCGACCGAGCGCGGCAAGCTGCAGTCGTTGGGCGTAGTCTGGGACAGCCGCACGCCTGTCGAAGGCGGCCGCAAATGGTTTCACGTCTACGGTTCGCCGGGCATCGCTCCCAGCGACACGCTGTTTTTCACCGCTTCCGCGCAGAATTGGAATCACATCTGCGCCGATTGCCATTCGACCCGACTCGAGCGGCGCTACGACCCTGCCGCCGATAGCTTCGACACGCGCTGGGCAGAGCTGTCAGTGGGCTGCGAGGCTTGCCATGGTCCCGGAGCCGAGCACGTGCGCACGGCCCAGGCCGGCAAGGCCGCGCCCTTCGCTGCGCGCCTCAAGCCTTCCGAACCGTGGTCGCCATCGGCGACGGGCAGCCCCACGCCGCGCACCCAAGACGGCGTCGAGGTCGAGGTCTGCGCGCCTTGCCACAGCCGGCGTACCCCGCTCAAAGAAGGCTTCATCGCCAGCGATCCGTTTTTGGACTCGTTCGAGCCAGATCTGTTGCGCCCTGCTCGCTATCACGCGGACGGACAAGTGGAGGGCGAGGTTTACGAATGGGGCTCGTTCCTGCAAAGCCGCATGTACCGCTCGGGCGTGCGCTGCTCGGATTGCCACAATCCGCATTCCGGCAAGCTGTACGCGCCGGGCAATGCGCTGTGCGTGCGCTGCCACGAGCCTTCGCGCTTCGATGTGGAGAGCCATTCGCACCATAGCGCGGGGAAAGCACCGCTGTGCATCGATTGCCACATGCCGCCGGTCACGTTCATGCAAATTGACGAACGGCGCGACCACTCGATCCGCATTCCGCGTCCCGATCACAGCCGCGAGTTCGGCACGCCGAACGCGTGCAACGGCTGTCACAAACAGCAGAGCGCGACTTGGGCGCGCGATGCGCTCGCGAGTTGGTTTCCCGTGTCGCCAAATCGCCCGCATTTCGTCGATGCCTTGGGCAAGGACCGCCAAGGCACCCTCGATGCGGCCCGCGCCTTGCGTGCCACGGTCGAAGACGCCGCGGTGCCGGCCATCGCACGCGCCACTGCGCTCGAACGGCTAGGCAGCTACGCCAGCGAGAAAACAGTGCAAACCTTGCGCGCCGCGCTCGCCAGTTCCGAGCCGCTCGTGGTCTACGGCGCCGTGCAGGGCGCGGCAGCCCTGCCGCCGCAGCAGCGGTTGGCGCTGCTCACGCCCGCGCTCGAGCACCGCGTGCGTTTGGTGCGCATCGCCGCGGCCAAAGCCCTCGCGGCAGCGCCGATCGCCGAGCTGCCCGCGAGCACGCGCGCCGCGCTCGAACGCGCCTTTGCCGAGGTCGAGCAGAGCTTCGCCGTCAGCGCGTCACGGCCCGAAACCCAGGTCGAACGCAGTGCCTTCGAGCTCGCGCGCGGCAAACTCGCAGAAGCCGAAGCCTCGTTGCAAACGGCGCTCCGCTTGCAACCGTGCTTCGCCGAGGCGCAGCTGAACCTGGCTGATTTGTCCCGCCAGCGCGGCGATGAAGTGGCGGCAGAGCGGGCGATCCGCGCCGCGCTCGCCTGCAGCCCGAAAAACGCGGCCGCCCATCACGCGCTCGGTCTGTGGCTGGTGCGCGGCCACCAACCAAAAGCGGCGATCGCCAGCCTGAAGAAAGCTGTGGAATTCGCACCCACCGATCCGCGCTTCAGCTATGTGCTCGCGGTCGCGGTGGCTAGCATCGGCGAGCGCGACGAAGCGATCCGCATCTTGGAAACGATTCTGAAAACGCGCCCGAACGACGCGAATTCACTGAGCGCCCTGAGCGGCTATTTGCGCGAAGCCGGTCAACTCGAGCGCTCGGCCGAGATGCGGAGGAAACTCGATTCGTTACAGGAATGAGTCGGGCAGGGGCCGGCCGAGACGGCTTTTCGGCGGCCACGATTCCGCTCGGCTACTTGTCGCGCGGAGATTGCCGTGAAACGGTTCACGGCGCGGCCTCGGGAGCTGCCCGGCAAACGAGCTGTCTGAGTGAATTCGAGTGATGGGGTGTCGTTCTTTGTTCGGGTTGGTTCTGTGGAGTCACGCTGCGGGAGCGGAAGACGCGGGGACCGCAAAAGTCACTGGCATCTACCAGGGCATGACCGGCACGATCACGGTCAAGGCGCTCGATGCCACTAAGATCCACGCAGAGTTTGCCTTGCAGGCCATCGGTCAAACCCACACTGGGGGAACGTCCGGCGATGGGCTCCTGAAGAACGGAGCCGCGACTATCGTCCCCGACGCGAATGCGCCTTGTTCCTTCGCGCTCCAATTCGCGGACAAATCCCTGCATGTCGAACAGACCGGGATGTCGAACGAATGTGGATTGCTTGCATCGCGCACGAAGCCCCGCGCGTGGTTGCGGTACGCACCGCGCAAATCAACCAATGGCTCAATAAAGCAACCCCCAGCGGTTGCAATGAAAGCTACGGTCCGCCCTGAGCCGCTCCCTCTCGCGCAGTCGTCGCCGCGATGAGGTCCAGCTTTCCCGTGGAGCTGCGCGAAGCCTGAAACCGGAACGACGCGCTCGGCCACGCCTCAGCCGTCACCTGCACGGTCAGTTCCAACGCTTGAATGGCGAGCGAGTTGGGCAAGCCGCCATGCACGGCGCTGTCGTGCACCAAAATAAAATCCGGATGCCCGTGCGGCAACGCGATCAGGTCGATGTACACCTCAGTCTGTGGCCACAGATCGAACGGGTGCGCCCCCCCATGCGTGCGCTGTAAGCGAACCGGTTGAAACCAAAGCGGCGTCGGGCTGCACCCAATCAGCATCACCTCGACGTTGCGAAGCGGCACGTTACCCGTGTTCGCGACGCGCAAGCGTCGATGGCTCGTACGCGGTTGCTCCTCATTCGCCAGCTCGCCCACCCGGTCGACGACCAACCGCGGACCGTACTCCGACCCTTGTGCCCGGTAATTGCGACGAGCAGACCAGAGCCACAGCCCAACACCCGCCACCGTGAAAGCCCCCGCGGCCCAATTGGTTCCCCCCGCAAAGTACGCGAGGGCAGTGAGCAGGACGACGGCAACGAGCGCGGCGGCGACGCGCAGCGTGGGTTGCGATTTGGAGGACGAGGGCGGCTTCAAGCCCGTGACCATAGCCGAAGTCCTTCGTTCGGAAGCCTTTTCAGGTGCTGTCGTGGTCGGGGTGGCGACACCGAAATTCGAAAACACTGACGGTTCGGCCGTGTCGGAAGAACCCCGAATTCCAAAAACCTGACGGCTCGACCGTGCGAAGAACCCCGAATTCCAAAAACTTGACGGCTCGACCGTGCCGAAGAACCCCGAATTCCAAAAACCTGACGGCTCGACCGTCACGCCACTGGAAAAATTCCAAAAACCTGACGGCTCGACCGTGCTCACGAATGAAACTTAGGTGTTGTTGGACGGTTCGACCGTGCCGAACGGCCACGGAAGGGGTCACGGGCAGGGCTGCACCGAGCCCGTCATGGTAACGCGCGGTCGGCCTTCGCTATCTCCCGGCCACGGGTGACATCCCGACTCGAACGTTGACGCGGGCGCAGCGAGCCCGGCGCACGAGGCGCGGCGGAGCAAGTGGCAGCCGAGGGCAGGGACGCTGGCGTCTCGTGGTGCGGGCGTGACATGGCTGACTTGCGTCGGAGTTGGCGCTCTCGCACCGATGCGAGGGATTCTTGCTATATCGCTAAACGATCGGATCCAGACGGGCGACGCGGGGCTCGACGGGATGCCCGAGGGCGATCGCTCGAAGTAGTTCGCGGTGCTAAACAGTGCCCTCGCCCCGGTCCGGCTTTCGCTCCAGCCTTACCAGAGCGAAGAGTTCGACGAGTTCCCCCGTTCGGTCCACGTCTACGCCCCCGACCTTGCGTCCGAGCTCCAGCGCACGGCCCGGGACTACCTCGCGTACACGCATGAGGTCGAGCGAACGCTCATCCTGTTCGGCGCTGGCACGGACGACGACGTGGACCTCATTGGCGATCTGGCTCCCGACGTAGCCTGACCGGTCCAAGCGGTGCCGTATCTTGTCGAACGCTCCGCTTCGCTGCGCTCGGCGTCGGCGAACCCGCAGGCTGAGCCGCCGTTAGGCCCCGGTGCTCGGGACTTTAATCGGTAGCGTCCCGCATGAGCAGCAACCGGGACGTCGGGGTCAGTATCAGGGAGACGGCGTCGCGGAGCAGGGCACGCAGGCGGCCCACAGAGCGTGGGAGATTCGCCGGCCACACCGCGCAGGGGCTACGTGTCGCTGGACGGGGCGAAGGCTAGCCTTGTGGCCTTCAACGCCGAGGCGACCACAGAGCGGCTGATGGACGCCCTCGAGTCCTTGCGCGCGCCGCTTCCCGGTGGCGCGGTCGGCCACGGACGAACCTCGCGGAGTCTGTCATAGTGGCCTCCCGACCAAAGCGTCGGATAGGGCATTCTGGGTCGGGGTGAGAGGATTTGAACCTCCAACAGCCGGCACCCAAAGCCGTTCGAGAGTGTCAGGGCCGATCCGATCGCGTCAGGCATCGGCCTACATTTATCGGGTAATGCGCGGTTTTTGATCGGACAGGTTCTGACGCGGATTGACGGAGGAAGTCGGATCGAGGTAGCCCGTTTGGTAGCCCATGGCCAAACGTCGCACCCGCAGCCCGCACCCAGGTATCGTGCTGATCAAACCTCGGGGAAGCCACACGCACTGGCGAGCGCGCTACACGGACCCCGACACGGGCAAGCTGGAGTGGCCGTCGCTGGCCGGCGTCACCACGGCCGAGGCCCGCCGGGATTGGGCGATCCGGAAGTCGAAGGCCCTCACCAAGCGCCGACTCGATCTGGACGCTGGTGCGCCGCGCGCGACCGGCACGACGCTCGATAGCGCGATTGCCAGGTACTACGAGGATCACCCGCATCTCCGGCCGCGCACGATCGAGGTCTACGAGGTTGCTACCAAGAAGCTCACCGCCTGGGGCGCCAGGGCGGGCATTAAGAGCGCGGACGATCTGACCGGGCCCAAGCTCATGGCGTTCCGTGCCAGCCTCGTAAAGCAGCCGCTACGAGCCCGGGTGAAGGGCAAGCGAGGGGCCACCGGCGAGACCGCCAAGCCCCGCTCCCCCAACTCCGTGAACAAGGAGCTCCGTTCGGCCCGGACTGTGCTCGGGTACTTGCGGCGCCTTGGTCTCTTGCCGAAGCTCAGCGCGGACGAACTAGCCGACGGGCTGAAGCGCTTGCAGGCCCCGCACGAGGCCACGCAGTTCCTCCGACCGACGGAGATCCGCGCGTTGCTCAACGCTGCCGTGAAGCACGACGCGGCGACTTTCAAGATGACGCGGACGGAGAACGCCGCGGGGAGGCGAGCGCCGCGGGGCACTAACCGACACCCGCAGATCGCGCGGTTCGTCGCGTGCGTGCTGTTGACTGGCATGCGGTTTAGCGAAGCGCTCGATCTCGCCTGGGGTCAGATTGATCTCGAAGCGCTCGACCACGACGGGAACGTTGCCGGCGAGATTCAGCTTACGAGCGCGACCAAGACGAAGCATGCGCGAACCGTGGGCCTCGAGGTATCGCCGGTTCTGAGGAAGATGCTCGAGGGGATGCGCCCCGAGAACGCGACGGGCAGCGTGTGGACGCTAACGGAAGGCGAGGCCAACGCAGCCATGCGCCGGCTCATTGATGAATTCGGCGCACCAGCGGGGGCGGGGTGGCAATCGCTTCGCCGGACGTGCGGATCCTTTCTCACCAACGCACCGGGGATATTCGGGGCGGCTTCAGCGTATAGGAGCGCCCGGCAACTGGGCCACTCGGTGCAAGTCGCGGAGAAGCACTACCTCGGGTTGATTCGGGGGATACCTCGGGACGCGCGCACGCTCGAAGCCGCGATGGGGATCGACGAAGAACTCGGGCGAATTAAATAGTGCCTTGTGCTTTCGTCCGTGAGCGTCAGCATTGGTTTGCGATGATCGAGCTCGGACACGAATGTAAGAACTGCGGCGCAAAGCCCGGAGAACCGTGCACGCGCGGTAGCCAGTCCGGGAAGCGCGCGCCGATGCTCGATCGAACTCATAAAGAGCGCCCGGGCCATCGCCCTGGCACGAGCAAGTACGTGGGCGTCCGTTCGCAAGGGCCCTCGTACACAGCACCAAAACGCACCTCGAAGGCCCAAGGCCCTGTCCGCGCTGTTGCGGGTGGGAGCGCGGTCCAAGTCGCTGAGAATCCGATCAGCGTACCCACCAGCATCACTGGTGGCAGTGCTTTCCGAAGAACGGAAAGCCACCATGGCCCGCCCCCAACACACCACGAAAGCCCAAGCCGATAGCACTGACTGGATCGACGAACTCGTAGCGGAGCTCCCGCTGCTCGCGACTACCAGCGAGGCAGCCGCAGCACTGCGAACGACCACACGCAACCTCCGCCGATTGATCATCGCGGGACGCATCGCGAGCGTTCGCGCAAAGGACACCGGGGCCAGCCGGGTGTTCGTGCCTCGCGCCTCGATCGCGGCCTACCTGCGCGGGATCGTGCAGTCATGAAAGCAAGTAAGCAACCGAGCAAGGACGGGGCGGAGCCGCGTCGCGAAACGGCACCTAAGGCCGCACGGAGCTTTGCAGAAGACCTCGCCGCAGTCGGGATCGAGGCCGAAGTGGATGAAACCGAGGCCGAGGATGACGAAGCGCCTACCGCCAAAGGATCGTTCGCTGCGGACCTCAAGGCGGCCAGAGCCGCGCACGATCGCGACCCGCGCACACTAGCCAAAAAGCGGAGGGAAAAGCAGGAAGCCGAGTGGGAGAGCCAGTATGATGAACTCGGGCGCGATGCCTTCTTGGCGAACATCGAACGTATGCGAGTTGCCGGCCCACAGGCGATCAAAGCTGTTGTAGATATCCGTGATCGGAAGGCCAAAGCCGCCATTGCATGGCTAGAGCGGCATGAGCGAGAACAACGCGAAGTAGCAGAAGAGGCAGCGGATGACGAGCGACGCGGCCGCGAGGTGAATCAGATTCTCGAGCAGTGGCGATCCTATATCGAGGCCGAAGAGATCCAGGTGCCGAACCTGTCACCGGGTGCGGTGCTCGACCGGGACGGAGAATGCATCTTGGATCCGATAAACTTGGAAGTGTTCGGCGCGCTCTGCGATCTCGTGGTGCGCCGCGATGAGGTGGACGACCTCACCCAGGCGTTGCAATGGCACGCCCGTAACGGCGGCAAGTCCCCGATCAAACATCCCCCGACATTCACCGATCGCCCACGATACTGGGCGATCGTGACCGATCGGAGGACCACGGTGCCCCCGGGCCTGAGTGACGCAGCGCGGGAAAAATGGTCTGAAAAGTGGCGAGACAGCGTGCCCGAACTGCGTGGCTCGGAGCTCTGCGTCTACGCAGAGGGCGGCGAGCACGTCACGTTCGTGGTTTGGTGGGATGCGCCGCGCAGTAGCAGCGATGTGAAAGCGTGGTGCGATCGCATCTCTGGTGACGTGGATGACGAAAAGGAGCCGCGCTTTCAGGCTCGGGAGCAGTGGCGCTTGCCCGAGGAATCTGTCTACCTACCGGGCGAGAACGCACGAGCAACGGCGCTGACTCTGCGCGAACGCGCCCGGGCGAATGCACTGCCGACCACAGTCCTACTCGACACGGGGATCGCTTCGCTAAATGCGCAGCTGCGTGGCGGTGGGATCCCGCTCGGCACGCGCGTCCTCATCGCGGGGCGCACGGGGCAATGCAAAACCACCTTAGCGCTTCACTTGGCCGAGGCCGCGAGTGATCAAGGCTGGTTCGTGCTCTGGCTTGCCTACGATGAGAGAGCGGCCTTGATCACTTCCAGGCGCCTACAACGGCGTGGGCTCTCGCCGGAGGCCGCTCGCTTGCTACCCCAAGCTGAACTAGAGAAGCTCGAACAGCTGCCATTCGTGGTCCTCGACCCGGACAAGCCCTATGAAGATCTCGTGCGGGAGGCTTTCGAGGAAGCGGGCGAGCGCCCACTGCTGATCGTGATCGACTCGATTCAAAAGTCGGAGACACGGGCCGGGCGCGACAAGGGCGAACGCGAGCGCCTCACAGCTGCGGTCGACACGATCGTGGAGTACCAAGCACGCTACCCTGCAATCGTGGTAGCCACCTCCGAACTCGCTCGAGGGTCTGAGGAACTCAAAGGTAGCGGGGCGCTCGACTACGGGGGCGAATTGACGCTCAAGGTCCAGCGCACCGAGGCTCTTCTGAATGTCGCCATCGCAAAGAGCCGCATCGGTGGTGAGCAGCCGTTCAAGCTCGCTCTGGGTGCCGCAGCACAGCGACTGAGCGACGCGGACGTGGCCAAGGCCCAGCAAGCCGTGGCAGCCGTCCACGATGGCGTGTGGGAGCAGGTCAAGGCAGCGCTCGGCAAGCACGGTCCGAAGTCTCGGAGCGGCTTGAAGCCATGGGTCACGACCAAGGACGTAACCCTAGTGGACGTGCTTCGATCTCGGGTCGCGGCGGGGGAGCTTGTCCGTGAGGGGCGGCAGTACCGGCTACCGTGAACCTGTGATGATTCCAGCGTGATTGTGTTCCCGGTGCCGAGCCGGAGCCACGCGGTGGGAACAGACGATCCAGCCAAAAACGGCCCTGAAGTCTGTTCCCACCCCGATCATCAAAAACGGCGTTTTTCGATATCAATCGGGGAACAGTGGTCACAGCCGAATAAGGCTCTGAAGTCTGTTCCTGCGTTCGATTGTTCCCGAGGACCGGCCCCGCGCGGGAACAGATGATCCAGCATTCTTTACGCTCAATTGTCTGTTCCCTTCGCGCCTGACCCACCCCTCTCGTAGAGAGGGGGTGTGGGGCGAGGGCGAGCAGAAGCGGAGCAAGGGAGAGAGATAGTGCGTCGTTTCCCGATCGAGAGGTGTCGAGCGCGCCCAGATCCCCGCCGACGCTTTAGTTTCGTAGGCCCTGGTCGCGGTCTGAAAGCGATATCACTCGACCCCGATCGAATGCCTTACCTACACAGCGTAAGGGGTATTACCCCGGCCCCCTCCACCCACCAGAGGGGCACCTCTGAAGCTTCATGACGCAGATCTGGGCGTTTTTCGTTGCACCTTTGCATGTACATTGCACGTATGGCAATGTAGTGCGTGGCAGCTCCTAAGCGAATCGACGCAGCACTCGGCCAGGCAATCGATCTGCTCGTGGCCAAGGGAATCACCCAGAAGTCGGCCCTACTCCGAGCACTGGCGGCCCAAGGCCAGCGGATCAACTGGCGCACTCTTTCGGCCTACCTGAGCGAGCGACCCGCCCCCGCGGTGGTGGCCAATGTGCAGACGCCTTGGGCAGGGTTGACCCTCGCCCCCGAGCCCGCCGCGGCCCGGCCAGCTCCCACCCCTGAGGCACTGGAGGCCGGTGCCGCGCTCGCCCTTGCCGAGGATGACCTCGGGGCGCTGGACGCGATCGCCCGCTCCGTCCGTGCCGCGCTCGCCCAGTGGACCGACCGGATCGGCTACGAGCCAGCAGCTGCCCGGACATATGCCACGCTCGCTACGCTCCTGGGTAACCTCACTGCGCGCCTGGTCGAGCTCCGCCCGCGCCCCGAGGTAGAGCTCGACCGCCTTGAGGCCCTCGGCGTGACTTGCTGCGCGGCGCTGATCGATCGCACCCAGGCCATCGCGGCGGTGGATGCCCGCCTGCACACCCGACTGATTCAGCAGGCCGCCACGATCAAGCGCCTGCTCGGGGACGACGCATGATCGACCTCGCACAATGGCGCGCGGCCGAGGAACGTATCGACGCCGAGCAGCTGCCGGACTCGAGGTGCTTGCTCGACCGCCTTACGGTCGAGGCTATCCAGGCACTCACTCCACTCGAGGCGCTGGCGCTCACGCACTCCCCCGAAGCCTATCTGCGCCCCAAGCAGATCCCGCCGACCGACCCTGATTGGCTAGTCTGCGTTTTTCTCGCTGGGCGCGGGTTCGGGAAGTCGTTTGCCGGGGCGGGCTGGATCATCAATCAGATCCTCCACGGCACGCCCGACAAGCCGCAAGACTTCGCTCTGGTCGCGCCCACGCTCGAGGATTGCTGGACGCTGCAATGGCGGGTGATCAAGGCGCTGCTCCCGCCGTGGGTGAGATACCTCGAGCGCGTTGCGAGGCAATGCGTGATCTTTCCCGATCATGGCATCACGCTCTTTTTGCACTCCGCGGAGATCAGCCAATATCGCGGGCCGAATCTTCGCGGCGCGTGGTTAGAGGAACCTGTAAAGTACGCACGAGGCGAGGAGCTTTGGCGCAATCTTCGGCTCGCACTCCGCGTGCCTGGCGAACTCCCACCGCGCGCAATCATCACCACCACACCGCCGCGCGAGATCGACTGGATACTAGCCCTCGCCACCGAACCCACCACGCGCGTGATTCGTGGGGCGATGCGAGATAACCCGACACTCGACCAGCGCGCGATCGATGCGGCCTATGCGAGCATGGCGGGCAGCATTGAGGGCGATCGCGAACTTGACGGCAAGGTAGTGCTCGGCACCGATGGGGCGCTGTTCAAGCTCGATGATATCGAATCTGCTCGGGTGACAGTCGCGCCCAACCTCGATCAGATTGTGGTCGCCGTTGACCCGAGCCAATCGAACAAGAAAGACGCCGATCCCACGGGCATCGTGTGCCTGGGTATCCGCGGCCGAGACCTCTACGTGCTGGCCTCGTGCAGTGAAAAACTCGACCCAGCGGCGTGGGCAACGCGCGCAATCCAGTGGGTCGAGCGCTACCACGCCGGGCAGTTCATCGTTGAACCCACGGGCAGTGGTGGATATCCAAGGGCGACGCTAGACGCGCAGATGCGCCTAGCTGGAGTGATGCAAAGACCGATCGTCGAAAGCCCCGCGCGTGGGTCAAAAGCCGATCGCGCCCAGCCCCTGAGCGTTGCGTGTGCTGGCGGACGGCTTCACTTGGTGGGTAGACACGATCAACTCGAGCGCGATCTCACGCACTGGCACCCCGGGGCCTCATGGTCGCCCGGTGGACTCGATGCACTCGTGCACGGGGCCGCGCAACTGACCAACAATTGGCGCCGCTAGGGCGCGGACTGGAGTCGACCAATGGATCCGAAAAAGCTGAAAAGGAAAGCAATCGAGGCCCTCACGATGGGGTTCGAGCTCGCGGAGATAGCCCAAGACCTGGGAGTCACCGAGGCCGAGATCGTTGCTGTGCTTCCGGCGAAGTGGAAAGCGCAGATCTTCGCATCGAAGGTGGAGGCACCGGCGGAAGGCCTCACTCCCTACGATGGCCCCGTGCATGCGTATCTTGTGGGCGGACCAACAAGGGATCGTGGCGTTGGCCTCGGCGGTGATGAAGCTCCCGCGCAATCCGACTACGCAAGCGACGCTTGGTGCCATCACTGCGGTAGCTCAGCCGGCTGCAACTGTCGCGCACGTCTGGGGTTGCCGGCTCGACCAGTGCAGCTTTTCGTACCGCGAGGCGATCGCGACACTGGTCTCTGAAAGCGGTGCCAACGCACGCATGTTGAAAGATTCGTAAACGCGATCCACCTTGTAAACATGGCCCACAACACATCAGTGATCGCGACGCGCGTACCTAACGCGACCCGCCGAAAGCTACATACCCTCGCCGAATCCTGGCACACGACCCCAGCCGAGATCTTGCGCGTTTTGCTCAGCGCGCTCCCACTCAGGACCTACACGGCGGAGATGGGCGACGCACTTGGCAAGTTGCTCGCGGCGCTTGGGCTACCCGACAACGCCACACCGGACAGCATCCGAGCCGCGGTCGACAAGATCTTGGGGATCGATGGCTCGAGTCCACCCGATGGCGGTGGCGGTGGTGGCGGACTCGATGACGTGGCGGACCCCGCCGCTCCCGCGGTGCTCAGCGAGTACGGCTTTAGGTTGCCTTCGGCTCACGAAGTCGAGCGCGTTGCGAAACTCACCGCACCGGCGGAGGTGCGTGATGGCCTTCAACCCGCCAAGCCTTCCTTTCGCGGCCCCTACGAGCTCCGGGCCGACGGTTCGATCGGAATGAAAGGAGCCAAGCGATGAACCCGCGCAACGAGGACCACGGCGTGGGTTACATCGCTCACGATCTTTTTTCCGCCAAGGTGGGGCTGCGCTCTGCGCTGGCCACGGCCCTGGCGCCGGAGGGCATGACTTCTCAGCTTGACGCTTGGCGCGGCGAGGCGCTGGAACAAGTTCGCGCGTCGATCGACTTACTCCAAGCTCTTCTTGCCCAGGTCGGTGATCGGCAAGGACCTCGGGCAGATGCGGCACGGGCCGCACTCAGCGCCAAACTGAACCCGCTGGTGGCGAGCCTCGCAATGTACGAGGGGATCGGCAGTGAATACAGCGGCCCGTTTGCAATCGAGCTCATGGGTAAGATTGCGGCGATTCGTGCCGACTCCGCGCGGGCCGAAGAGACCATCTTGCACGCCGCGCCCGAGGCCATCATCGACGCACTGAATGACCGTGAAAAGCTCTACGCCCGGGCTCGCATCCTAGCGCGGGAATTCGAAGCAATTCGGCCAGTGCTCAAGTGCCCGAGTCTCAAGCGGTTGCCGAAGGCCGATGAATTTGATCGTCCGCGCCGAGATACGTTGGACCTCGCCTCACGCCCCGCCAAGCGGCCGAGCGTCCTCGACCAACACCGAGCCCTCGACCAAGGCAGGGCCGCCTCGCCCGAAGAGGCCCGGATGTGGATTCTGTGGGAACCAACCGAGCCTCATGCCCTGTGTGAGCTGCGCTGGGCCCGATATCAGGTTGCCCTCGAGCCGAGCACTGCTCAGGCCGCCGAGTGAAAGGCTGAGTGAGATCATGAAACCAAAGCCCACCCTCGCACGGCTCACCCAATTGGAAGCCCAGCACGTAATCGCAACTCGCGCACGGCAGTGCAGCATTCGATATGAGGCCCGGCGAGTTTGCCTCGCGCTTTCGGTCAAGCCGCCGGACTGGTGTGCCGAACGCCGCGCTACGCCCGAGGCTAAGCCCTTGCCCAACCCAATCCCGAAGCCAGTGGTGGGCTTAGACGATGCCCAGGCCGCGTTGGATCTCTTGCGCGACTTCAGGCGGGCGAACCCCTACATTGCGTTGGTTGCCAAGGCCGACGGCGCCGTGGAGCTTCACGATACCAACCCGATCAACCGAAGGATCGCCACGTACAGCGGCTTACACGGCGCCTGCAATGCGGCGCTGGCAGTTGAGTCCGGCACGATATCATGGCGCCCGGTTAAGCTGCTCCCACCGCGTAGGTCCGTTCCGAGCTTCGCCTAAAAACACTTCAGTCGCGCGGGGCGCCTGTTCGGAGGCCATCACCGCGACTAGGCCCACATGGTGTGGGTTGGAAACCCAGGTCAGCCCCGGCCTGGGCTTTCGTTTTGCACGGGAGATATCGAATGTCCCGCCACACACGTAGCTCTGGTTCAGCATTGTTCCGGACCCGACCGCTGGACGAGCTGCGTGCCATTCACGATCGGGAGACCGACCGTTCCCGGCGGGCAACCCTTCGTGAGCGTGCACGATTGCAGGCGATCCGCGCGGGGCTCACGCCTCCCGCTTGATCTTTGGAAAGTCGATCACGCTGAGGTGAGGGAAGGCTTTTGGAGGCGACGCGTAGATATCCCACCGAGGCTGGCACGTCGCCCGCCCAATAGCCGGACGCCGCGGGTGATCAGACCCACGGCGCCCTGAACACCACCGAAGGGATATCTTCAATGGCGTCTAAAAAGACGATAGCTAAAACTGCGCGTATTGTCGCGCTGGGAATCGCGGCCAAGGGCGATCTCGAGATTGCGGTCCGCACGCTGGACGAGTCCCGGGCAGCGTTGCAGCGCTGGGCGGATGAGTTGACGATCGATCCGGAGAACGCCCACCAAAGCGCCGTAGGTGTGCAGGCCGAGGCGATTCGAATCGTCATGTGCGGCATGACCGTCCGCGCTGCGAGCGAACGCTTGTCCGTTGTCGCACAGCTCGCGGCCGATGCCACGGGGGTGGCGTCGTGACCGTCGGTCAGATCGAAGCCAAGCAAGCCATGGCGAACCTGATATTCGACACCGCGAAAGAGATCAGAATCCTACTCGACCGCGCTCGCGAAGCGTACGGCACTGAAGCGTGGGACGACGATTGCAAGCAGGACGAGGTACTGGAACTAGTAACCGAGGAGGTGGAGGCGTGACCAAGCTCGTGGTGGCCATCACGGCCGAGCAAGCGCGGCGCCTGGGCGAGCTGTGCCAGGTATCGGGCTTCAGTCCCGACGCGCAGATCGGTGCGCTGATCGATCTCGACTACGAGGAATGGCAGGACACCCACGCGCCGGACGAGCCCTCGCGCTCCACCCGCTTCGCTCGGTTCATCGCCGAACTCGAGGCCAAGGCTCATGGGTCAGGCGGTGCATCGTGACCGAGCTCCAATCCGCTCGCTTTCCACGTGGGGCCCTCATGCTCGAGATCACCGCGATCGCGGGGGTGCTCCGCCAGGCCGCCACGGACCTCGAGGAACTTGCCGGCGCGGCCCACACCTACGAGCTCAGCACCTTGCGCCGGAAGATGCGCGGGATCGTCGCCGGTGCGCTCGCGCTGGCGGAGGGCTTCACTCCGGGGGCCGAGGCATGAGGGCGCCGCACATCGATCCAGCCACGGCGGGGGCTGTCCTAGCACTGGTGGCAGCCGCCCAAGCACACGCACCGGGCGAGCCCCTGGGCTGGCTCGTGGGCTACTGCGCCCGGGCCAGCGGTGAGCCGATCGACCCGCCACCCTCAAGCGACCCGAGACGGGAACCGAGCTCCCATCCACCAGGCATGCCCTTGGCTCGCGTGGCGCTCACTCGACGCATGGCCTGAGGCTGTGGGGCGCCGGTCTCCACGAGGGGGCCGGCGCTCGGCATCACGGCTTTCGTTCTCTCAGCTCGCCGTCCACCTCCACCTCCGGGAACGTATCGGGCACGTCGGAAAACTCGCCGTAGATGGCGAGAACTCGCAGCCAAAGGCCAGGACTCGGCGGCGGATAACGGTGGCGAGCCGAGAAAGCGTGATACGCCTCGTTGATCTTGCGCATAACCTCGAAGGTCTCGCGATCGTCTAGCGCGTGAGCTTCGAGCATCCGAACGCACTTGGTGACCAAGCGCGCCAGTTCGGAGCCGTGCGCGATGGCAGCCGCAACGTGGTCTGGTTTTGGCGGTCGGATGGGCTTGTACTCGTCGTCTGGGGCAGCCTTCTTTGGTCTCGGCATTGCCTAAGACTAGCGACGGTTCGGCGTTACCCCCAGCATCTTGGTAGGCCACTGGCGGACCGGCTTGGCACCCGCAGAGCTCAGGCGTACCTTGCCCCCATGCGTCTACCCGCCTCGCTGAGGTACGCCATTCCTCGGCTGCGTCACCGCGTGCGGATGCTATGGGGCAATCGCTGGGGGCTGGGGGCTGAGATTCTGGCAACGGTCATTGTCGGACTTCTTGCGGCATTGATAGTGCTGCTGCCGATCGCGCTTGGCCTGGGCGCTGCTTGGCTGTTCAATCACCACTTCCGGTGAGCGAAAGGCGGTTTGAGGTAGCCGCTCAGGTAGCCCGTTGTGATTCGCGATCCCCTCCGATCGCGAATCGAGCTGAATTTTAGTCGGGGTGAGAGGATTTGAACCTCCAACAGCCGGCACCCAAAGCCGGCCCTCTACCAGGTTGAGGTACACCCCGAAATGAATCGGTTATCGTCGTTTTGTCGAATCGCCCGAGGTGATTACCTCGCCCGTGCGCACTAGGGAAGGGTCGACAGCACAAAACATTCCGTTTTGTGGCTTGGCGCCGGGTCCGATGGCCGAAAGTGCTCCGTCCACTCAGTCCGGGATCGGCTCGAGTTCGACGTCGAAGTGGATCGGCTCGTTGCCGGCTTCCACTAGGCGGTCCCAGGGGAAGTACCCCGGTTTCTCGATCGTGATGCGGTGTTTGCCCGCGGGCAGCTTCACGCCGCGGGCGGCGACGTAGCCGAGCGGACCGATGTATTCTTCGTCGATCGTGACGACGGCGTCACGGGGGGATTTGGCGCTGCGTTCGAGGCTGAGGGGGGCGGTCACGGGCTCGCGACCCATCACCTGACAGCTCGTGAGCGACAGGAGGAGCAGCAGCGCGAGCGCGCCGGCCGCGAGGAAGGCGACGTAGGGCGTCAACCAGCGCAGGGCTTTCGCGAGCGGGGTTTCGTCGGTCATTCCCATTCGATGGTCGCGGGAGGTTTGGAGCTGATGTCGTAGGCGACGCGGTTGATGCCTTTGACTTCGTTGATGATGCGCGCGCTCATTTTGGCCAACACTTCGTGCGGCAGGCGCGCCCAATCGGCGGTCATGCCGTCGCTCGATTGGACGGCGCGGATGACGCAGGTCTCTTCGTAGGTGCGGTCGTCGCCCATCACGCCCACGCTGCGCACGGGGAGCAGCACGGCGAAGGCTTGCCAGACGGAGGAGTAGAGGCCCGCGGAGCGCAGTTCTTCGTCGACGATGGCGTCGGCTTTGCGCAGCACGTCGAGGCGCTCGTTGGTGAGGTCGCCCAGGCAGCGCACGGCCAAGCCGGGGCCGGGGAAGGGGTGGCGCCAGAGCACGTCGTGCGGCATGCCGAGGGCTTCACCGACGGCGCGCACTTCGTCTTTGAACAGTTCGCGCAGGGGTTCGATCAGCTTGAGCTTCATGCGCTCGGGGAGGCCGCCCACGTTGTGGTGGCTCTTGATCACGGCGCTCGGCCCTTTCACGCTCACGCTCTCGATCACGTCCGGATAGAGCGTGCCTTGCACCAGGTACTTGGCGTTTTCGATGCGGTTGGCGTGCTCGTCGAACACGTCGATGAACAGCTTGCCGATGATTTTGCGCTTCTTTTCCGGATCGGTCACGCCGGCCAGGCCGTCGATGAACAGCTTGCGCGCGTCGACCGGGATCAGGTTCAGGTGAAAGCTTTCGCGCATGGTGTGCACGACACTTTCGAACTCGCCCTGACGGAGTAGTCCGTTGTCGACGAAGATGCAGACCAGGCGATCGCCGAGGGCCTTGTGACAGAGGACGGCTGCGACGGACGAGTCCACGCCGCCGCTCAGGCCGCAGATCACGCGCTCGTCGGGGCCGACGGCTTCGGAGATTTTGGCGATCGCTTCGTCCACGAAAGAGCCGGGGGTCCAGCTCGGTTCGAGGCCCGCGACCTCGAACAAGAAGGAGCGCACGATGTCCAGGCCGCGCTGGGTGTGGGCCACTTCCGGATGAAACTGAATGCCGTACATTTTGCGTTCGGGATTGGCGATCGCGGCCAGCGGCGCGTTGGGGCTGGTGGCGATCACGCGGAAGCCGGTCGGCAATTTCGTGAGTTTGTCGCCATGGCTCATCCATACGCCGCTCTCTTCACCGTTCTTGAACGCAGAGAAGATGCCGCAGTTTTCGCCCACGGTCAGCTTGGCGGGCCCATACTCGCGTTCGCTGCTGGGCTCGACTTTGCCACCGAGTTGTAACGCCATCAGCTGCTCGCCGTAACAAATGCCGAGCACAGGCAAGCCGAGCTCGAACAAGCCCGGATCGCTCTTGGGCGACGCTTCGTCGTATACGCTCTGGGGGCCGCCACTCAGAATGATGGCTTGGGGGGCGATTTTTTTGATCGCGTCGAGCTTGATGGTGCCCGGGTGGATCTCGCAATACACGTGACACTCACGGATGCGCCGCGCGATCAGCTGGGTGTATTGGGAGCCGTAGTCGAGGATCAGAACGCTTTGCCGGGCTGCCATGATGGCCCTCCCGCTAACATGGCGACCGGGCGCGGCAAATCCATTCGGCAGAACGCGAAAAACGCCCAGAAATGCGCTCAATCTCGGTGTGTCACGTAGACCACGACCTGCGCGGCACCGCTCAGGGCGGCCTGGAATGCGCGCAGGCTGGCCCGGCTGAGCGAGCTCTCGCTGCCCCCTCCACGCCAAAGATCTACGATCCGGCGGCGGGGATCGAGCGAGGCACCCAGACCGCGCTGCGCCGCCAGGCGCTGCGCGGTCGCCAAATCGTCGTTCGAGAGCTGGCCGCCCACGAAGTGGTCGAGGGCCCGCCGCACTTCGAGCGTGGCTTTGCGGGCGTCGTCGTCGCTGGCGTGGATCTCGATCACCAAGGCGGCGGCGCGCCCCCCGCCGATGATCGAGGCGCGCGCCGACGCGTTGATCTGGCCAGTGCTGAGGGCGAGTGCGAGCGGCCCGCGCGGGGCGTTGAGTAGCGCAACGAACGCCTCCGCCTCGCGCTCGAACTTGAGACGTGAAGGGAAGGGAAGGCCCAGGTACGCACTCTCGGCGTTGCCCGTGTCGGGCACGGCAAGTGAAAGCTCGCCGCTGCGCGCGCTTCGTTCGGTGCCGCTCTGACAACGGCGCAGATCATCGCGCCAAGGCGAGAACCAGCGATCCAGTGCGCGGGTCGCGGTCCCGGCTTGGGCGTTGTCTTCGTTGGCCAACACGGCGACCCGCAGCGGGCCGTGCAAGAGCTCGCGTGCGCGTGCGGCCACGCTGTCGCGATTGGCTTGGGCGAGCGAGGCCCAGGTGCCACGCGGTTCGAGCCACGCGCTGTGTTCGGGGGCGAGCGCGTCGAGCAGGCGCGCGTAACCCGGGCGCGGCGCGCCGCCCGCGGCCGTAAATAGCTCGCCTTGCGCAATCGCCAGCGCGTCGCTCGCGCTGCTGCGTTCGCTCAGCGCACGAGCCAAGGCGCGCGCCACGCGTTCGGCTTGTTCGGTCGCACTTTCGAGGGCCAGGCGCGGCGAGTGCGCGAGCAGCCCGACGGCGTCCGGGGTGATCCATGGTTCGAGTTCGACCTCGGCGCTGGTTTCGTGCGCGGCCATGGTCAAGGCCAGCGCGCTCTGTCCAGCATTGTCGTTGCTTTCGCTCAGGGTGCCGCAGGGGCTGCCGAGCAAGAGCCACAGTTCGGACTGACCGGGCTCGGACTGCACACGTGCCTCGAGCGGCGCGCGCGCGGCCCGCGTCTCGATTTCACGTAGCGCATTGCCGAAGGCTTCGAACGCGGAGCGCTCTGCCGCGTGCACCGATATGGCGACCGCGCGACGCTCGGGGCCGGCTTCGCTTCGTCCGGTCAAGGCACGCCACGCGGCCCGCGCCGCAGCCTGCCGCGGGTCGTTCGGCTCGATGATATTTTCTTCCAGCGAGCGCAGCGGTGCCGTGGCCCCGGCCCGCGCCTCTTCACTCACCAAGCTAACCGCGAGCGCCGCCTCCTTCGGCGTCACGCCCGGATCCCCCTCGGGCAAGCTCAAGTCGACGCGTAGGCAGGCGCCCCGCGGGCGAGCCTGAAACGCGACGCGCTCCAGCGTAAATCCGGGCAGAAACGTGCGCAGCCGTGAGCTGAGCGCGGCGCGGCTGCCGGTCAGACTGCGCAGGGATGCGAGGGCCGCGTCGGCATCGGGAACGCGCAGCGCGATCGACAGGCGTCGCGCGCCCTCCGCGCTGTCGGCTTCGGCGCTGTCGCTCTCGGGCCAAGGATCTTCGGCGGCGTCGCCGCTCGGCCAACTGGGCGCGTCTTCGAGCGCACTGGCGGCGGCGTTGACGAACTCAGTGGACCCCAGCGCCGCAAAGCTACTGGCGCGCTGAGCGAACGCGAAGCGCCGGTAGCCCTCGAGCTCGGCGCGACCCGCGGCGGTGCTCACATCCGGCACCGCGCTGCCCGGCAGCTGCCCGAGTTCGCCCGAACATTCGGCCACGCTCGCCTCGGCTTTGCCGGCAAAAGCACGACTGCGGAGGGCGTTCAAGTGTTCTTGGATCAGGCGCAACGCGCTATCACGCTCCGCCACGGGCGTGGCCAGCGCGGCCGTCACCTGCTCGATGAACACGCGCGCTGCCGCCGCATCCGCGCACAACACGGCGAGCTCGATGCCGCTCTCGGTGGGCACGCTCACCACGTCGTTGATGCCGCGCGCTGACAAGCGCGCCAAGATCAACGCGGAGAGCGCGACCGAAGCGACCGAGCCGCTGTCGTGCGCGCTGGCAAAGGCCACCGCCGGCAAAGGATCGCCCAAACGCACCACCAAATTGATCGGCGGATGGTGGTCGACTTCACGGCGTTCGATGCGTGCGCTGCCGCCCCGGCTGCTGCCGCTCGCCGAACCGCCATTAGGGCCGTTGACATGCGATCCGCCGCAACTGCTCACGGCCAAGGGCAGCACGCTGGCAATGCCGGCCGCCAAGCGTAAACCGCGTGAATGGAGAGCCGGCCGAGACGAGACGCGCACGGCGTCCCGTTTACCACAGCCGCCTCGATTTCACGCCGCCAGTTGCGCCTCGACCAATAGCGCCTGTAGCCGGGCCTGAATTTTATGCTTCTTCGAGTACACGGTCTTAACGCTGATGTTCAACTTCTTGGCCACGATTTCGGGGGCCAGACCTTCACCGAAGTACAGTTGAATGAAAGCGCGATCTTTGTCGGTGAAGTGCGAAAGCATCTGGCTCACCAGGCTCGCGCGCTCGCGCATCAGCGCGCTCTCGCACGGGTCGGGTAGGCTGGAGGACAACTCCTCGGCTTCGCTCAGGGCTGCGCGGCGGGGCTCACGACGAGCGCCCCGAAGAAAATCATACGCCGTGTGGCTCGCGAGCAGGCCGAGCCAGGTGCTCAGCTTGTTGCCGCGCTCGGGGTCGAAGCTGCGCAACTTGAGCTTGTCGTTGGCCAGCAGTTGCACGCAGAACGTGGCATAGATCTCGCGCAGATCTTCTTGCGACACGACGCCGCTGAAGCGCACCGTGACACGGCTGATGGTGCTCAGCACCAAGCGTGAGAAGCGCGTGTTGAACTCGCGCCAGGCGTGTTCGTCGTCCGCAATCAAGGCACGGACCAACTTCACGTCGTCCGTCGCCGGCGTGCCTTGCATCAAGACAGCGGCATCTTGTTGGGTTTGAACAGGGCGGTGCGGGGCGGTTACGGTGGTCAACATGGCGGGGCTCCTCGGCTTTCGAGAACCCATTCAGCACGCCACGTGCCAGCGTTTTATCGCAATAAATACCGATAGTTATGCATGCGTAACAGGCCGTAACCGCGTCACTCGTTACGCGTCACAGGGCGCGCCCGGCCACTGCTCACGGAGACAATCTACGCCCTGAGCGCGTGCTAGTTTCCCTGCTAGCGAATGCCTCCGCGACTCAAGGCGATTTTACTTCTAGCTCTGTATCTCTTGAAGACCGTGGGGCGCCGCCTCTTCACCCGTCACAAGTCGGGCATCGCCGCTTTTCGCGGCAACTACGACGCCGATGGCTTGCCCCCGGTCTCACCCGCCGAGCGAACGGCCATGCCCGACTTCAGCCGCTGTATGGCGTGCGGTCTGTGTGACCGCGGTGAAGCCGGTCGCATTGCTGCTTCGGGCGGTGCTTATCGCGGCGTGATGGCGCTGGTGCTGGCCGGCTCACGCAGCATGCCGGACTACCGCGCCGCTGCTTACAGCTTCGGCTTCGTGAGTGACGAAGTGCTGGCCGAAAAAGAAGCCATCTGCCCAACCGGGGTGCCGTTCCGCGCGATCGCGCGCTTCGTGCGCGACAAGGCCGCCGCGGTCGGCGGACCCTTGCCGCTGCCCTCGCGCATCGAGTCGCTCCCTCCGCGCGTCCGCTGAGCCGCGCGTGCGGAGCGCTGAGCCTAAGGGCACTTCACGAGCGTGAGCCGCGGCGCGACGCTGAAGGCGGCCACGTGCCCGCTCTCTTCAGCGATGTACACGTTGCAGCGCTCGTCGACGCGCAGTAAATCCGGGATCAAATCCGAGGGGATCGTACCGATCACCTCCCCATCGCGGGGTCGGACCACGTGCACCTGGTGCTGCGGCACGAATAAGGCACCGTTGCGTAGCACGGGCTCCAAGCGACGCGGTTGGTCCGCATCCACGTGGCGCGAAAACACTTGGTTATAGCGCAACGTGCCGGTGTTCGCGTCCAAGCAAATCAAGGCGCCCGAAGCCGAATTGGCGATCAGCGTCTCATCGACCGCCAAGAACGCGGTGGTCGGTGAAGACAAGCCCGGGGCTTGATCCCAGACTGCGTTGCCCGTCGCGCGATCGTAGGCCGAGATCCCCATGCCGCGGCGATCGCGAGTCGCGATGGCCACGATCTGGGCGGTCAAAAGCGGCGCTTGCCCAGGCGCCGGGCGCTCCTCCAGCTCTTTCGACCAGCGCACTTCGCCCGACCACAGATCGACGTGATGCAAGCGCGTCGGCCCAATCGGCCCACCCGAGAGCGCAAACACCGCGTCGTGATCGATGCTCATGTCGCCCGAGAACGGTAGTCGATCGCGCACGCGCCACACGACCTCGCCGCTGGTCACGTCCAGTGCGAGCAAGGCTGAATCGCCGCCCGCGACCAAGATCAGCTTGCCTGCGCGGCGCACGCGGTAATTGGCCGGACGCTTGGCGGTGTAGCGCCAACGCACGTCGCCGGAGACCAAATCCAGGGCCGTCACCGAGCGATCACCTTCGGCGACCACCAGCAGCTTGGGCAAGCCGGGCGCGTTGACCAAAGCGCCGGTGGCGCCGCCGTTGGCGCGCGGCGCGACGTGGGCAGTGAAGCGCGCCTCGCCGTTGTCCAAGTCATGCAGCACGATCGTGCCGTCTGGATGCAGCCGCGCCAAGCCGAGCGGCGTGACCACGCTGGCCGCGCGCGGCGTGGGCACGCGCCACAAGACCTGCCCCGTGCCGCGCTCGATGCTGGCGGTCTCCCGCTGCGAGCCGACGATCAGCCGCTCGCCGCATTGGAAAGTGGCGCGCAAATCGATGTTCGGAACGGTGGCCACCCAGCGCGGCAGGAAGCGCATCTTGCCGCCCGCGTCCCACATCCCGCGTTCCGGCCGCGCGCGCGGTAAGCCGAACGAGCGGTAGCTGTCGGGCTCGGGGTTTTGCAAGGAGTCGTCCGCGATGCTGTCCGCGAGCGAGTCGGAGAGCGTGGTTGCCGCGCGGATCAGCGCTTTCAGCCGCAAATTGCGGGCTTGATTGGGGTCATGGCTGCGATAGGCGTCGGCCAAGGCGAGCGCGAAGCGCGCCGCCGCGCCGACGAAGGTGCGCGCGTCGAGCTCGGGGAACGAGAGCTGCTCGTGCTCCGCGGCATCGCGCGCGCGCACGCTGAGCGTCATCGGGCCATCGCCCGGGCCGCGCCGAACCGAAAACTGCACGCCGTCCACGCTGGCGCGACGGAACACGGCGCGCTGCGCGCGCCAGGCGTCGAACACATCGTCGCCCAACATCACCAAGCGCTCGGCCAGCAAAAACAAACACGCTTCGCCGAGCTGCACCGTGCGATGTCGACAGGACAGCGCGAACGCACCGCGACCGAGCAGTGAGTGCAGATCGGCGCGCTCCAGTTCCGAGCTGTGGCTGCCTGCCGCGCCGGCCGCAGCGCAGCGCAGGCTGGCCGAGGCGGAGAAGTTCAGCCCACCAAGCGCACGCGGCGCAATCGCTGCTTGCTCGCGCGTCACCGGCCTGCGCCCAAAACTCGGCCAAGGCGTGTCGAGCAGCCGCCGCGCGCCACTGAGCGAAGCGATGATGGCGGGTGGGGCTTGGCGCAGGGGCGCTTCCTCGAGTGCGCTCAGGATGGCCCGGCGGAGTTCCAGCAGCTCCACTCGGCGCTCGTGAACCGCCACCTGGGGCGACGGGCCGGAGCGAAACACGCTGACGAGCACCTCCGTGCCGTCCGCTTCGAGCCCGATTTCCCAGGCTTCGTCGTCCGTGTAAAGCTGCAGAGTCTCGCGATCGCGCTTGCCGCGCGCCAGCGATGACACGGCCGTGCCCAGATCCGAGAGAAGAGCGAGCGCCTGACCATCCCCGAGGCGCGCCGTGATATTTACGCCGTCGACGATCACGTCGAACAGTCCGTACAACGGCGCGAGCGCCGTCGTGGGGGCGGTTTCGGGGCGGGGGCGAACTACGACCTGTATTGCCGACATCCAGTGAACGCAATCGTATGAATCTCCAGCCAAGAACGACACTTTTGCGCGGCGATCGCACAAGAGTGGACAGCCTGCGTGGACCTCGCTAGGGGCTCCCGAGCGCCGCGCGGTTTGCTGCGCGAGGGCTGAGATCAGGCCAATGTCAGCCAATTTTGCGTACAATCGCGGTGATCATTCGCGGCCCGGCCGGTCAAGAAATCCGCTCGGGGCCCCGCTCTTGGGCGTTTTGGTCGCGTTGCCCGCCAGCGCGTGGCTTTGGGGCTACACGGTCGACGACGCCCTGATCACGGCCCGGGTCGCGGCCCATCTGGTCCAAGGTTTCGGCCCCCGCTTCAACGCGCACGGTCTGGCGGCCGACGCGGTGACCCCTCTCGGTTACGCGCAGCTCTTGTCTGTGTTCGGGTCCGGCGATGTCTTGCGCACGTTCGCAGCGGCCAAGTGGGTCGGATTGCTTTCTTGGCTGGCCGCGGCCGCGCTGCTCGGTCGACTGATCGCCGGCGTCGGCACGCGCGCGCTACGCTTCACGCCGATGGCCATTGTCCTGGTCAGCGCGCCGCTCGCGGCCTGGGCCGTGTCGGGCATGGAAACCGGCTTCGTGACCCTGCTCACCACGCTCGGTTTGCTGGGAGGACTCGGCAGCGCCTGTTCGCTCGGCATCGCCGCGGCGCTCCGGCCTGAGCTCTTGCCCTTCGCGGGGCTGCTGGTCACCGGCAACGCGTTCGTCACTCGTGCGGGTTGGCGACGAGCCAGGCTGCTCGCCGGCGCCGCACTCGTGCCCTCGCTGCTCGTCGCGCTCGTGCGGCTGAGCTATTTCGGCCGCGCGATCCCGCTCTCGTTCTACGCGAAGCCGTCCGACTTTGCCCACGGTTTACGCTACACCCTGGGCGCATTTGCCTTCACCGGTCTGCCTTGGCTGCTGCTGCCGACGCCGCAAGAGTTCTTGCGCTTACCGCGCACGGCTCGGGCGCTGTTACTGGCCCTGCTCGGGCACGGCGCGGCGCTCGTGCTGTGTGGAGGCGATTGGATGGCGTTCTATCGACTGGCCGTGCCCGCGCTGCCCGCGGCCGCCATCGCCGCAGCGCACCTCGCCGAGCACGCGCGCCTCGCCTTCGCCGTCCCGCGCTTCGCGCTCGCGCTCGCCAGCGCGCTCGTGCTCGCGGTCGGCCTCGGCCCCAGCGCGCGCCGCGTGGGTGCCGAGCGCGCACAACTGATTGCCCAAGCGCGGCCCGTGCTGGCGCGCGATCCACGCATCGCCACGCTCGATGTGGGCTGGGTGGGCGCAGCCAGCAGCGCGGACGTGATCGACTTCGCCGGGGTGACCGACCCAGAGGTGGCTGTGTTTCCAGGCGGCCACACCTCCAAGCGTATCCCCGGCCCGTGGCTGTTCGCACGCAAGCCCAGCGCGGTCGTGTTGCTTTTGGCCCGCGGAGCCCGATTAGAAAAACCATTCGAAGATAGTTTTTTCGCGCGTGCCGTCGAGCAACGAGTAGCTACTCTGATCGCGTCCGAATTTCGAGTTCGCACCCAGCTCGCACTCGCCGATCAAACCTACGTCGTGCTCGAGCCCGATCCGGCTCGCTAAGCGATTGCTGAGCCGGGGCACCCGGCACTGCGCCGCCGCATCCGGCACTACGGCCCTGCGCCCGCAGACGGCCCTGCGCCCCGAGTACGCACCGAGTACGCACCGAGTGTGCAGCGCGCCTCTAGCAACGAAAACTCGAGTTTGAATTCGAGCTGAATGCGATCCGCATTTTCGGGAACCAGGTTCAGCGCTTGAGGAGGGAGTTTGAATTCGAACTGAATGCGATCCGCATTTTTGCGAAGGACAGGCTCATCCGTTCGGGGAACGAGTTCGAATTCGAACGATGCCGATCGGTTAGCCGTTCAAGGGATCGAAATCGTTGGGAAAGCAGGCCGCTCCTTTGATGGCGCCGAGAATCACTCACACTTGGCGTGGTGGGGTAGACTCGCGAAAAAATCGAGTTCGAATTCGAACCAATGCCGATCGGTTAGCAGCTCAAGCGATCGAAATCGTTTGGGAAAGCAGGCCGCTCTTTTGTTGCGCCGAGCATCACTCACACCACATTTGGCGTGGTGGGGTAGAGTCCTGAAAAAATCGAGTTCGAATTCGAACTCGATTTTCTAGCCGTGAAGGTGCACTCCGCGCAAAATTCGGCGCGAAAGCTCTTAACCGAACGGCATTGGAATTCGAACTCGATTTTCTAGCCGTGAAGGTGCACTCCGCGCAAATTGGGCGCGAAAGCTCTTAACTGAACGGCTTTGGAATTCGAACTGCATTTTTGCGAACGAGGGCTCATCCGTTCGGGGCGCGAGTTGGAATTCGAACCGCATTTTGCGAATCAGAGCCCGCTACGGCGGAGGGCCCCGCGAGGTAACGGTGCAGGGGGCAGGGGGCAGGGGGAGGGCCCAGACCCTTGGCGCCTTGGCGCGCTCGAGCGGTCCCCTGTGCAGTGTGTTGCTTGATCGCGATCGCCGTTGCCCGGACGGGCTACGACCCGCAGAGGGAGCTGCTCAGGCGAGCTTCGGTTCGGAGCTGCGCCGGCGTCCGAGCTCGAGCAGTGCGTCGCGCAGGGCGCGGGCATCGGCGAAGCGATCGCGCGCGAGGGGGGCCATGGCTTTCTCGATCAGCTGCAGGAAATCGGCCGGGATCGTGCGCAGCGCGCGCTGCACGCCGCTTTCGCTTTCGCCCTCGGACTCCGAAGCTTTGCGCGCCCAGAGCTCGCTCGGCTTGAGCGGGGGCGCGAAACCGGTCAGGCATTCGTACAGCACGCCGCCCATGCCGAACAAGTCACTGCGTTGGTCGATCTCTTCGCCTTGTTCTTGTTCGGGCGACATGTAACCGGGCGTTCCGAGCGGCGCATTGGCGTTGGTCAGCCGTGTCTCCGCCCACTCGACGCGTGCGATGCCGAAGTCGAGCACCTTGACGTGAGGCACGGTTTGCCCGGGTTCGGCGGCCAAGAAGATATTGCTCGGCTTTACGTCGCGGTGAACGATGCCGGCGGCGTGCACGGCTCCCAGCGCGTCACACAGTTGCAGCGCGACGGGCAGCAGTTCCTCCGGCGTCATGGCGCCCACGCGGTGGAGGCGCTCAGCGAGCGACTCACCGTGTAAGCGCTCCATCACCAAGTAGCTCGTGCCGTCCGGCAGGTGGCCATCCTCATACACCTCGACCACATTTGGGTGCCAAGCCAAGCCCAGCGCGGCGGCCTCCCGGCGCAGGCGATCGGCGGCGATGGTGTCGTGGGCCACTGCGGCGCGCAGCATTTTCACCGCCACGAGCTCTCCGTTGGCGAGCCGCTCGGCCTCCCAAATCGTGCCATTGGCGCCGATCCCGAGCTTCTCGGTCAAGCGGTACTGACCGGCCAGCACCAAGCCGGCTTGGAAGGCGATCGAGCCGCGTTCACGGCGCTCGCGCAAGGTCGCCGTGCGCTCGAGGGTGTGGATGCGGACCAGCTGAGCGCGCGACTGCGCGCGCCGGCGGTGTTCATGCGCGAATAACGTGCCGCCGATACCGCCAATGGCGCTGCCGACCAGCACGTGCCACGTCAGCTGCTGCATCCCCTCGAGCAGCCAGGAACCGACGCTCGTCCCGATCGCGCCGCCGATCGCGCCGATCAAGGCCGAGCGCATGTTCGGCTCACTGAAGCGGACTTCGAACACGCGTTGGTCGCGCGTATCGCTGGCGGGAATGCGCGACACTTGTCCGAGCGGCAAACCAAACAAGAGTGGCAGTGCGCTGAGATCGGCTTGGCGCGCGAGGGCGCACAGGCCGTCTTGCTCGTGCGTGGCGTCTTGGGGAATGCGAATGCTGCCGCGCCAGACCCCGGGCGCGGTGTGCAAAGTCCGCCAGCGCTCCGCCCAGATCTGGTCGCCGCCGAAGCTATCGAGACGGAGGAACGCCTGCGCCGGACCATCGGCTCCGCGCAGCACGTGCGTCCAGACGCCTAGGTTCTCCGGGCCGACCACATGTGGCGCGGTCTTCGCGATCGAGTCGCGGCCCCAGCGCGCCGCGAAGCTGACCAAAGCGCTGTGCCATAGCTCGATCGGCACGAGTCGTGTTTCGTCGCTCAGATAGTCGCGGTCGAGCTTGGTGCGAGCCAAAAAGGCATCGGCTTCAGCCGGCCCGTGCTCGCTGTTGACGTAGGCATATAGACTCTTGAGCCGCGAAGCGGTCGTGTCTCCCCGGCTGCCCGCACGTCGTTGCACGTTACTTCCAGGGTAGTCCCTTGCATTCGGCCGTCAAGCACACGCGCTCGAGCGAGGCTGGGCCGGCACCAGCCGCTCCAGTGCAGGCAAAATGAGGAGCTCGTATTCCGCGTCGTTTCGTGGGCAATTCCGGAATAGGCGCCTGTGTGTGCCAGCAGCAGGCTCCGGCCTCGGAGGGTTAGCGCTACGCTCCTTTCGCGGCCACGCGGGCAGCCCTGGCAAGTCCGAGCGCCGCGGCGCGGCGGCGCGTAGCACTTTCTGCTCAGTTCGGGGGAAGCAATTCATCACCCCGGTGCTATAGTGTTGAGAGGCATGTCTCGCTCTCGCAACGGCGCTACGAAACGGAACCGAACCGCACTAGCTGGGGTCGCGCTGGCGCTGGTCGTCGCGGTGTTGCTCGAGCGGCCTGTCCCGGCCAACGCGGGCACCCTCGGCGTGATCGAAGGTCAAACCTTGGACGTCGGAGCCGACAAGCTGAACGTCGATATCGAGAAGGGCACCGCCACTTTGGAGGGCCACGTCGCCGCGACGTTGGGTGATATGCATGTGGATTGCGCCCGCATCGAGCTCAAGTACGACGAAGCGCCGAAGGTCAAATGGGCCAAGGGCAGCGGCGGCGTGAGCGCCAAGCTGAAGGGCATCGAGGCCACCGCCGCCACCTTCGAGGTCGATGTCGCGCATCGCTCGATCAAGCTGAGCGGCGGGGTGAAGTTGAGCCGTGGTCGCGGTTGGGTCACCGCTGATACCGCCGCAATCGATATCAACACCCGCAAAGTCACGCTCGAAGACGTGAAGGGTTCGATCCCGGTCCAAGCCCCCGAGCGCTGATTCCCGCCACTGAGGTCGCGGTCGTCGCGGGGGTCGAGTCCGGGGCGGAAGTGCAGGGCCCGCGCCGACGGTTTCCTGCTTTGAAACTGTGGCAACTAGGATCACTCGGTTTTTTGGCCGAGCGGAAGGCTTTTTTTCAGAGGCCCGCTTTTTGCTTTCAGTGCTAGGCTGTCCTTGACTGGGGTTTCTGGAGACCAACTCCGGTAGGACGCCATGGAAATCAAGCAGCAACTCCGCCTCTCGCAGAGCCTCGTAATGACGCCACAGCTGCAGCAGGCGATTCGCCTGCTCCAGCTCTCGCGCTTGGAGCTCGTCGACGAGGTACGCAAAGAACTCGACAACAACCCGGTGCTTTCGGACGAGGAGCCCGCGGAGCGGCTCCGGAATTCGCCCGGTGAGGTCCGTACGATCACCGAGCATGGCGGTGGGGTCGAGGATCGCGAGTACCAACGCCCCGAAGCCAAGGCCACCGAGAAGGCCACGCGCGAGGTGGATTGGGAGAAATTCCTCGAGAACCGCACGCAGCAGCAAGCGCCCTCCGCTTCTGGCCGCAGCGGCTTCGAGGATCTGCCGCCGATCGAGCAGAACCTGACCAAGCCCGGCAATTTGCAGGATCACTTGCTGTGGCAGCTCCAGATGAGTGACTTTGCTGAGTCCGAGCGGCGCTTCGCCGAGCTGATCATCGGAAATCTCGATGAAAAGGGGTATTTGGACCTGGTGGGCATCGAACGCCCCGACGGCACGCGCACGCCCGATCTGACCATCGAGGATCTCGCGGCCGAGGCCGAGCTGAACCCGGAAGATGCACCCTTGGTCCTGGAAATGATCCAGGCCTTCGACCCGATCGGCGTGGCCGCGCGCGATCTGCGCGAGTGCTTGCTGATCCAAGCCAAGGTCGCCGGTTACGAAGACGGCGAGCCAGAGCTCGAGATCATCAAGAACCACCTCCACCACCTGGAGAAGCACAACTACCAAGCCATCGTGCGCGAGATGAAGATCTCGCTCGAAGACGTGTACGAGGCGGCCAAGACGATCCAAGAGTTCGAGAGCCGGCCGGCCCGCAATTTCACCGACACGGACGATCGAACGATCGGCATCACGCCGGATGTCTACGTGATCAAAGACGAGGACGAGTTCGTCGTGCTCGACAACGATCGCGGCGTGCAGCGGCTGTTCATCAATGAGGCGCTGACCAAGCGCTTGATGAAAGATCCCTCGGCGAAAGAGTTCATCGGCGAGAAGCTGCGCAACGCGCAATGGCTGATCCGCGCGATTGAGCAACGCCGCAAGACAATCATCCGTGTGGCAGAGTGCATCGTCGAAAAACAGCGGGATTTCTTCGAAAAAGGCGTGGCTTACTTGAAGCCGATGATCCTGCGTGACGTGGCCGAGGCCGTCGGCATGCACGAATCCACGATTTCGCGGGTCACGACCAACAAGTACATGCACACGCCGCAAGGCCTGTTCGAGCTCAAGTACTTCTTCAATTCCAGCATCCGCCGCGTGGCCAACGAAGACATCGCCAGCGAGAGCGTGAAGCAGGCGATCAAAACCTTGATCGACCAAGAAGACAAGGCGAACCCGGTCAGCGACCAAGCCATCGTGGAGATGCTCGAAAAGAACGAAGGCATCAAGATCGCCCGCCGCACCGTGGCCAAGTACCGTGAGATGCTCGGCATCTTGGCCTCCTCCAAGCGCAAGCGGCTATTTTGAGAGCCCCTTCGTGCGCGCGCTTCTTGCGCACACGACGGCCCTGAGCGCTCCCGGAGGGGATGAACCGTCGAGACGCCAGAAGAGAGAGGGACGGGGGGCGCGTGGTGCGCCGTAGTGCGCCGCTGAAAATGGCGCGATTGGCCGTCCCTCTCGCTCGGCGCAGACGACGCGCGGCCACCCGGCCACCCGTGCAACGTTGCTTCCGCCCGTCTTGCTCGGTGTGCACCCTGTCAGTGGCCATTTCTCGAGCGCAAAGCCCTCCCAGTCGTGAACGAAGGGTCCCGCGCGCTCAATCGCTCAGCCATTCCTCTGGCTCCTTCGTCTGGTGTTTCGGCGCTTTGGCGGTTCGAATCAGGGAGCCGTTCGCGCGGGAACCGCGACGCCACGAGAGGTGCGTTGCGGGATCGCGAGCGCCCCCACTCTCGGTCACTGTCCGTGGTGAAGATTGCGGGAAGGATCTGTCCAGCTGCTGGGAGGGGCAGTGGGAGATAAAGTGCGCGAGGGAGAAAGCGTGCTGGGCGGGGAGAAAAGGCCTAGGCCCTCGCTTCCGGTGTGACAGTTCGGCTAAACTGGCGCTGACGGCCCCCAAAGCCCAGGAGAGACATGATCAGCATCACTTTTCGCCACGTGGATTCGAGCGACGCCCTCAAACGCTACTCTGAGGAGAAGATCCAAAAGCTGCAGAAGTTCCTTCGACAGCCCATGACTGCGAAGGTGACGCTGTCCGTGGACCGCTTGAAGCAGATGGCGGAGGTTCGCATCTCGAGCGGAGGCGAGCACCTGGAGGCCAAAGAGGCCACGAACGACATGTACGCTTCGATCGATGTCGTGCTCGGCAAGCTCGAGCGTCAGATCCGCAGCCAGCATGGCGCAGCCAAGGCCAAAGCCAAAGGGGGAGAGAGCGTACGCAAGGCACCTGCCACTCGCGTTCCGGATCTCGAAGTCGACGCGCCCCGCGTGAAGAGCGCTGCCAAAGTCGTGAAGAAAGCTGCCAAGAAGCGCGTGGCGAAAGCCAAGCGCTGAGCGCAGCACGGACGGCCCCCATGCGACTCTGTGACATTCTTACAATCGATCGCATCGTCGTGGATGCGGACGGCTCGCAGATCCCGAACAAGGAAGCTGCGCTGAAAAAGCTGGCGGAGTTACTTTCGCCAGCGGTTTCCGTTCCGCAAGCGGAAGTGGAAGACCTGCTGATGGAGCGCGAACGCCTACAAAGCACGGGGATCGGCGATGGCGTGGCGATCCCCCACACGGCGCTCGACCACGCGGAGCAGCAGGCCTCCGCGCTGATCCTGTGTACGCGCGGCATCGATTTCGACGCCATCGACGGCAAGCGCGTGCACATCGTATTCGGCGTCGTGGGCCCGAAACGCGCGACGGGTGAGCACCTGCGCACGCTGGCCCGCATTTCGCGGTTGCTCCGGGACGATCACACCCGGGCGCGCATGGTCTCGGCGGCCAGTCGCGAAGAAGTGTACGGCTTGATCGCGGCTCACGACGCGAGCGAGAAATAACCGTGTACTCGGAGCCCCCGTCACTGCTTCCGAACGGGGTGAGCGTCCGAGCTCTGCTCGACGACTCTGCGCTCGGCTTGAACGTGCGCTTGGTGGGTGGAGCCGCCGGTCTGGGGCGGGAGATCAGGCACCCACGGATTCAGAAGTCGGGGTTGGCTCTGGTCGGTCACGTGCACGGCGTCGTGCCAAGCCGCATTCAAGTGCTCGGCGAAACCGAGATCAGCTACGCCGAGTCGCTCACGCCGGAGCAGCAGGTGCGCGCAGCAGAGGTGTTTTTCTCACTTGGCGTGTGCTGCGTGATGGTCACGCGCGGAGTCGACCCGCCACGCGCGTTTTGTGAGGCCGCGGAGCGCACGGCGACGCCGCTCGTGGTCTGCGCCGAGCGTTCGTCGCAGGTGATCACCGCCGTCCACACCTTGCTGGATGAGCAGCTGGCACCGCGCTCGCGCATCCACGGCGTGCTGGTGGATGTGTTCGAGGTCGGCGTGCTTTTGCTCGGCAAGAGCGGCATCGGCAAGAGTGAGTGCGCGCTCGAGCTGGTGATGCGCGGCCATCGCCTGGTGGCCGACGATGTCATCGAGTGTGACTATCGCCCGCCGAGCATGGTGTTCGGTCAGCCTGCGGCGCTGCTCCGTCATCACATCGAGGTGCGTGGGCTGGGCATCCTCAACATCAAGGATCTGTTCGGCGTCACCGCAATTCGCGAGCGCAAACGGCTGGATCTGATCGTGGAGCTGCAGCTTTGGCAGTCGGATGCGCCGTACGACCGCATCGGCTTGGAAGACCGGCACCGCGAGCTGCTCGGCGTACCGATCCGTGAAGTGGTGTTGCCGGTTCGCCCCGGTCGCAACATGAGCTCGATCATCGAGATCGCAGCGCGCAACGAGCTGCTCCGCCAAGCGGGCCATCACCCTGCCCGCGAGTTCGTGGAACGCATCGAAAAGGGGCTGCTCCGTCCGGAAGAGCCCGAAGAGCGCATGCATCGCTCGCCCAGCGGCTCGTTTCGCTTCATGACGCCCACGCCCAACGAGAGCTCGGCGCCCCCGCCCGTGATCGCTCCGGAGCGCAGATGAGCCAATCTTCTGCGCCTACCTTGGTCGTGGTCGTGACCGGCGTCAGCGGCGCCGGTAAGTCGACGGCCGTGCACGCGCTGGAAGATCTTGGCTTTTTCTGCGTCGACAACCTGCCGACGCCGGTGATGAAGAGCACACTCGATGCCTTCGCCACCGTCGGCGTGCGCCGGATTGCGATTGGCATCGACGTCCGCGTGCGCGGCTTCTTGGACGCGGCCGCGGCCGCTCTGGAATCGCTGCAGGTTCCGGGCGAACGCGAGCTGTCCGTGTTGTTTCTGGATGCTTCGGATGAAGCGCTGCTGCGTCGCTTCTCCAGCACGCGTCGTCCGCACCCGCTCAGCACCTCGCTCGAGCCGGGCAGCGAGCGCGCGGCGACCGCCGTCTTGGACGGCATTCGCATCGAGCGAGAGCTTTTGATGCCGCTGCGCAGCCGCGCCACTCAGGTGCTCGATACGACGCGCCTCAGCGTGCACGAGCTGCGCCGAGAAGTGACGGCGTACTTTGGCCCGGGCGCGGGTCGCGCGCCCCACATGCGGACGCGCTTCGTGTCCTTTGGTTTCAAATTCGGCACTCCGGTCGACGCCGATCTACTGTTCGACGTGCGTTTTCTGGAAAATCCGTACTTCGTCCCAGAGCTCCGCGATCTCTCCGGCAGCTCTCAGCCGGTGAAAGATTTCGTGCTGGCGCAGCCGGACAGTCGCGGGTTTCTGGAGCGCGTCGCATCGTTGCTCGAATTTTGTCTGCCGCGTTTCGAACGCGAGGGCAAAAGTTACCTCACCGTAGCCATCGGGTGCACCGGCGGCAGGCATCGTTCCGTGGTGATCACCGATGAGCTCGTGGCTCTGCTCCGCAAGCGCGACGGCGTCGCGATCGACATCGTGCATCGCGATGTCGATCGCGTGCGGATGACGGGCCCGGGCGCTGATCCCGATCATTCGACCGCCCCTCAAAAGTCAGCAGGAGCTGTTTTGCCATGAGTAGTTCGCGTGGAACCTTCGAAGTGCGTAACAAACTCGGGCTCCATGCTCGAGCAGCGACCAAGCTCGTGCAACTCGCTTCGAAGTATCCGTGCGATATCCAAGTCAGCCGCGCAGGCCAAGCCGCCAACGCCAAGAGCGTGATGGGCGTGCTGCTTTTGTGCGGCTCCAAGGGCACCAAGCTGGATATCGAAGCCACCGGTGAAGAAGCCGCCGAGGCCGTACTCAAGCTCGGTGAACTGATCAGTAACCGCTTCGGAGAAGACGAATAGCACCATGAGGACGGACGGCATGAGCATGCTCCAGAGCGGCGCCGCTCTGGTGCTCGATGGCATCGCTGGTTCAGCCGGCTATGCCATCGGCCACGTCGTAATCGTCGACACGCGTCGTTCGGGCATCGTTCGCCGTCACATCGCGCCGGACGCCGCGGCCGATGAGCTCGCGCGCTTCGATCACGCGGTCGGGCTCTCCGCTGGCGAGCTGCGCACCGTGCTGGCGGCCAAGCAGGGCACGGCCAGCCGCGCCGAGACCTCGATCTTGGAAGCCTACGTGCTGATGCTCGAAGACGAGACGCTACGCGAGGCCGTCGAGAACAAGATCCAAAGCGCGGGCATTTGCGCCGAATGGGCGCTCGATTTAGCGGTGGCCGAGATGGCGGCGGTGCTGCGTCAAAGCGGCGACCCGTACCTGGCCGAGCGCAGTCACGATTTCGAGTTCGTCGAAGATCGCCTGCTGCGAACCATGGCTGGCCAACAGGGTGCGGTCGTGTTGCCCAAAGATGGCACGCCCAGCGTGCTCGTCGCGCACGACCTTTCACCCGCCGAGACCGCGGGCCTGACCAAAGAGCGCGTGCTCGCGATCGTCACCGAGGTCGGCACGCGCACCAGCCACACCGCGATCTTGGCGCGCGCGCTCGAGATCCCAGCCGTGGTCGGCGTGCCGAACATGCTGTCGCGAGTGGGCACGGGGGACGTGATCGTGGTCGACGGCGTACACGGCCAAGTCGCGATTACGCCGAGTGAAACGCTGATCGCGGACACCAACGCGCGCGCGGTCCGCTTCAGTGACATCGCTCGCCATCGCCGTGAGGCGCGCGATCGCCCAATCCGCACCAAATGCGGCCAAACCGTCGAACTGCGCGCGAACATCGAGTTGCCCTCGGAAGCCGAAGGTGCGCTCGAGCAGGGCGCGCGCGGCATCGGCCTGTACCGCACCGAGTTCTTGTACCTCGACCGCAGCGAGCCCCCGAGCGAAGACGAGCAGTACGAAACCTACCGCCGCGTGGTGGAGGTGCTCGCGCCCTTGCCCGTGACATTGCGCACTTTCGACATCGGCGGCGACAAGTTCGCGTCGGTGTTCCAAGTGCCTTCGGAAATGAATCCGGCCCTCGGTTTGCGTGCGGTGCGCCTGGGCCTGGCGCGGCCGGACATATTCCTCTGCCAGCTGCGCGCCATGGTGCGCGCTTCGGCGCACGGCCAAATGCGGGTGATGGTGCCGATGATCGCTTCGATGGGCGAGTGGCGCCAAGTCAAAGCGCTGTTTGCCCAGGCCGTGAGGGAAGTGGATGCCGCGGGCCAAGCGCGCAGCCCCCACATCCCGCTCGGTATGATGGTCGAAGTCCCGTCGGCGGCCGTACTGGCCGAAGAGTTCGCGGTCGAGACCGAGTTCATGAGCATCGGTACCAATGACCTGGTGCAATACACCTTGGCTGTCGATCGCTCGAGCCCCGAGCTTGCGTACCTGGCCTCGTTCTACGACCCTGCCATTTTGCGGCTGGTGCGCATGGTGATTCAAGCCGGCAAGAATCGCTCGCGACCGGTGTTGGTCTGCGGGGCGATGGCCAGTGATCCGCTGGCCGCGATCTTACTCGTGGGCATGGGCCTGCGCGAGCTCAGCATGGAAGCGGCCGCCATCCCGGAGATCCGTGAAGCCGTCGGTAGCGTCACGGTGGCTGAAGCGGAAGAGATTGCCCACAGCTGCTTCAACGCCGAGACCGCCCGGGAGATTGAGCACATTTTGCACGAGCGGTTCGCCGAGCGCTTGGACGCCGGCGAGTAGAGCGGCGCGCCGCGGGAGAAGAAAAGGACGCGCGGCGCCCGGTTGGAGACTTGCGTTGGCGCAGGCTCGGACGGGGGCGCTGGGCCGCCCGCGCTGAAGCCCGTGAAAAGCGGCCGCCTGTGTGGTCAGCCTTCGTAGGTCTCCATCTCGTTCGCAGATTGTGATCTGGTCATCCAAGACTTCTCGCTCATTTTGGTTCCGGGCATTCGGCTGAGCTGTCTTCCGCGCGCCCGGCGCGGGGCGTGCGGCGCTCCGCGCACACCGGAGAATGAGAGCAGAGCCGAGTTGACGCGAAACTCGGAGGGGGCGTGACCGACACGGTTGGATGGCACATTCGTGGGCTTTGGTTTGGGGGGTCGCCTCGTTGCTGCTCGCGTGCGCTCCGGAGCGCGACCCTGGGCCACCGGCGGCGACCGCGACGTCCTTGGTCCTGATTCATACGGCAGATTTGCATTCGCACCTGTTTCCCGAGCGGCAGCAAATCAGCGCGAGCGACGCGGCGCGGGGCCTCGGGCCGGTGGGCGAGATCGCCGAGGTGGGCGGGTTTGCGCGCATCGCCGGCGTGCTGGGGGAGATCCGCGTCGGTGCGCGCCACAGCTTGTTCTTGGATAGCGGCGATCTGGTAGAAGGGACCGCGGCCTTCACTGAATTCGGGGGTGAGCCGGAGCTGCGCGCGTTCAGCGCGCTCGGCCTAGGCGCCGCCGCGCTCGGCAATCACGATTTGTCCTCCGGCGCGGAAGAATTTGCGCGCATCCACCGTGAATTCGCGAAGTTCCCGGTGCTGGCTGCGAACATCGCCGACAACGGCTCGGAGCTGGCCTCGGCGTTGAGCCGCAGCGCCGTGCTCGACGCGCAAGGGCTGCGGGTGGGCGTGATCGGCGTCGCGAACCCGACGAGCCCGAGCGGTCTGGCTCGCGATGATAACCCGTACGGAATAGAGCTCCTGGCCACGGCCAGCGCGGTGCAGGCGGAGATCGATCGCCTGCGACCCGAGGTCGACGTCTTGGTCGCGCTCAGTCACCTCGGCCTCGACGGAGATCAACGGTTGATCAGCGGCACGACCGGCCTCGATGTCGTGCTCGGCGGGCACCAACACCTGACCCTAGACGCAGCGCTCGAACGAGAGGACTGCGGCGGGGCGCTCGCAGCAGAGCGCGGCTGCAGCCCGCGCAAAGTCGTTCTGATTCATTCGGGTGCTTTGGGCCGCTACGTCGGTGAGCTGGATTTGGAGCTCGTGCCGGCGTCCGAAGCGGCAATTTCAGCGGCGGAGCGGCCAGCTGCGCTGGTCGTGGCTTCGGCTGAACACTCGTTGATCCCCATCAGCGCCGAGCAGAAAGCCGATCCGGTCCTGGCCGAGCTGCTGGGACCGTATCAAGAGCAGTTGAATGCGGCCGGTTTCGATTTGCCGCTCGCGTTCGCGCTCGGTTCGGTCGAGCGGTACGCGGCGAATGGCGCTGATTCCGCGCTCGGTAATCTGGTCACGGATGCGATGCGCGCACAGACCGGAGCCGACTTCGCGCTTTTGAACGCGAGCGGGATCCGCGCTGATCTGCCGCCCGGTGAGCTCACGCGCGCCGCCTTCAGCGCGGCCTTGCCCTTTGCCGATACGCTGACCGTACTTACCCTCAAGGGCTCGCAATTGCGCGCGCTGTTCAATCAGCAAGCGCGCGTGGCCAGCGAGCGAGCGTGCCAAACTCCGATCCAGATCTCGGGCCTGGTGCTCAGCTTCGAATGTTCAGGTTCCGCGTCGAGCGCCAGCGCTCGCACGGCTGCTTCCGGACTCGAGCTCGACGCGCGCAAGAGCTACACCTTGGTGACCAGCGCGTACCTAGCCGACGGAGGCAGCGGCTTCGAGTCGCTGAGCGAAGCCAGTGCGCGCCAAGCGCTCGACCTCGATCCGCTGAACGTACTGCTCGACTCCGTGCGCTCCTGGCCGCACTGCACCCAATCGGGCTTGCCGTGTCTCGATCCGAGCACACTCCAGGATCATCGGATCGCCCTCTCGCCCGGCTGAGCGGGGGTAATCGGGCGGCCCGTTGGCCGGCGGCGGCCCAGCGTGTCGCCGCTTTCTAGCCAATTTGCGCAGAAGTCGCGATGAGCGGCCAGCTGGCCCGGAGGCTGGCAATCGGGACCAGCGAGGGTTGACCGGGCAAATGTGGCGCGTATAGTGTCGCGCGCCGTTTAACAGACGGCTATTCGAGGAAAGTTAGAAATATGCCACAGGACGCGGACGTCAAAAAAGACGTAATTTCGAAGTATCGTTTGCACGAGTCTGACACCGGTTCGTCGGAAGTGCAGGTTGCTCTGCTCAGTCAACGGATTGAGTACCTGACGGAGCATTTCAAGACCCACAAGAAGGATCACCATTCGCGCCGCGGGCTACTCAAGCTCGTGGGGCAACGGCGTCGCCTCCTCGACTATTTGAAGCGCTCGAACGTCGAGCGCTACCGGACGGTCGTGAGCTCTCTCAACCTACGCAAGTAGTCGAGAAAGCCCTCTCAATCTGCGCGAAGGCAGTAGCGCAGGGTGAGAGGGCTTTCGTCTTTTGTCCCAGTTACCGAACGCGAGGAGCCTCTCCTTCGACTTCGCTTCGTGCCCCGCACGCTGCTCTTCGAGCGGCGTCCGAGTCAGGAATCGAGGCTGAAGATCGGGCGCTCGTCTTCGGCGTTTACCGCACGCAGCGGCACCCACGCGCCAGGGGGCGCTAAACCCATGTTTGTTCGTGAATCCGTTAATATTGGCGGTCGTCTGCTCACGTTTGAGACCGGTCGCCTGGCCAAGTTGGCCCACGGCGCCGTGCTCGTCACCTTCGGTGAGAGCGTCGTGCTCGTCACTGCAGTCTCGAGCGAAGAGCGTCCGGGCCTCGACTTCTTCCCACTGACCTGTGAGTACGTCGAAAAGACGTACGCGGCGGGCAAGATCCCTGGTGGTTTCTTCAAGCGTGAAGGGCGCCTGCGTGACTACGAAGTGCTCACTTCGCGGCTGATGGATCGACCGCTCCGCCCCTTGTTCCCCAAGGGCTTCAAGAAAGACACCCAGGTCATCGCCACCGTGCTCAGCGCGGACAAGGTGAACCCGACCGACGTGTTGGCCATGACCGGCGCCAGCGCGGCGTTGCACATCTCCGATATTCCCTGGGCCGGGCCGATTGTCGGCATCCGCGTGTCGCGTGTCGGTGGCGAGCTGATCGTCTATCCGACGTTCGACCAAGCGGCCGCCGCCGATCTCGATATCACCGTCGCCGTCAGCAAAGACGCGATCATGATGGTCGAAGGTGGCGCGGACGAGTGCAGCGAAAAAGAGCTGATCGATGCGCTGTTCTTCGCGCACGAGCAAGCTCAGCCGATCCTCGCGTTGATCGAGAAGATGCGCGCTGCCGTCGGCAAGCCGAAGCGCGAGTTCGTGACGCCCACGCTCGACGCGGGCATCGCCAAGCGCGTGGCCGAGCTGTCCGACGCCGACCTCGGCACAGCCAGCGTGATCAAAGAGAAGAAGAAGCGCTACGAGCAGTACGCGGTGATCAAGAAGGCCGTCGTCGAGAAGCTGACGGCCGAGCTCGGCGCCGAGGCGTTCTTGGCCTCGGAGAAGCTGATCAAGGCCGAAATCGAGCATCGCAAGGCGGAGGTCGTGCGCGCCATGGTGCTCGACACCGGCAAGCGCATCGACGGCCGCGATGGCAAGACCATCCGCCCGATCAGCTGCGAAGTGGGGCTCTTGCCCCGCGTGCACGGCTCGGCGTTGTTCCAACGCGGCGAGACGCAAGCCATCGTCACCGCGACCTTGGGCACGTCCACCGACGAACAAAAGATCGACGCGCTCACGGGCGAATCGTGGAAGCGCTTCATGCTCCACTACAACTTCCCGCCCTTCAGCACCGGTGAAACCAAGCCGATGCGCGGCCCGGGTCGTCGTGAAGTGGGTCACGGCGCGCTCGCCGAACGCGCCGTGCAGCGCTTGATCCCGACGCACGACGAGTTCCCGTACACGATCCGCATCGTCAGCGAGATCCTCGAGTCGAACGGCTCGAGCTCGATGGCGTCGGTGTGCGGCGCTTCGCTCAGCTTGATGGACTGCGGTGTTCCGCTGCGTCGCCCGGTGGCTGGTATCGCCATGGGTCTGATCGCAGAGGGCCCGAAGTTTGCCATCTTGAGCGACATATTGGGCGACGAAGATCATCTCGGCGACATGGACTTCAAGGTCTGCGGCACCGAGAAGGGCATCACCGCCATTCAGATGGACATCAAGATCGCGGGCCTCGGCCGCAACGTGATGGAGCAAGCGCTGGAGCAAGCGCGTGAAGGCCGCATTCACATCCTGGGTCGCATGCTCGACACGCTGCCCACCGCCCGCACCGAGATCAATCGTCATGCGCCGCGCATCACGACGGTCAAGGTCAAGCCGGATCAGATCCGCATCATCATCGGCCCCGGCGGCAAGACGATCAAAGGCATCGTCGACCAAACCGGCTGCGCCGTGGACGTCAAAGACGACGGCACGGTGTCGATCGCGAGCTCGGACTCGGAAGCGGTCAAGCGCGCGCTGGCGATCATCGAAGGCCTCACGGCCGAGCCGGAAGTGGGTCGCATCTATCACGGCGTGGTGAAGCGCTTGGTCGACTTCGGCGCCTTCGTCGAGATCTTGCCCAACAACGAAGCGCTGTTGCACGTGTCCGAGATCGCGCACGAACGCATCGAATCGCCCGGTGACGTGCTCAAAGAAGGCGAAGAGATCGACGTCAAAGTGATCAGCGTCGAGCGCGACGGCAAGGTCCGCTTGACCCGCCGCGAACTCTTGCCCTTGCCCGAAGGTGAAGAGGGCGAAGCCGCCAAAGAGCGCATCGCGCGCTCTCGCGAGGCCGGCCCGCCCCAACGCGGCCCGCGCCGCGACGGCCCGGGTGGCGGCGGTGATCGCGGTGGTCGCGGTGGCGACCGCGGCGGCCCGCGCAGGCGCTGAGCGGCTGGCTCGTCAGAGCTGAGTGCTGAAAATATCGAACGGCCGGGACGCGAGTCTCGGCCGTTCGATATTTGGGGGTACGATTGCGACATGCCTCGCTATGCAGCGTTCCTCCGCGGCGTGAGCCCGATGAATTTGAAGATGCCGGTGCTCGCCGCTGCCCTGGAGCAGACGGGGTTCAGCGAGGTGAAGACGCTGCTCTCGAGTGGCAACGTCGTGTTCAGTGGCCGGCGCGCGAGCGACTCCGCGATCGAGAAGAAAGTGGTATCGACGATCGAAGCCAACACGGGCAAAACATTCGGCGTGATCGTGCGCTCGATCGATGAACTGCAGGCGCTGATCGAGGCCGACCCGTATCGCGCGTTTCGCTTGCCAGCGGGGTCGAAACGCGTGGTGACGTTCTTGCGGAGCGCCCCGGAGCAGGCGATCGAATTGCCCCCTGCGTTACACGGGGCGCGGATTTGGACCGTGCGCGGACGCGACGCACTGAGCTCTTACGTGCGCAACGACAAGGGCCCTGTCTTCATGACCCTGATCGAGAAGACGTTCGGCAAAGACGTGACCACGCGCACGTGGGACACGGTGCAAAAAGTCGTGCGCGCGGGCGCAGGCTAGCTGCCGCGTTCGTCGCTCACCATTTGCCCGTGTTGGCCATGGAGGCCCAGGGTTCGGCGGGAGGCAGGGCGTTGCCGGCCTGCAGCAGCTCGATCGAGATGTTGTCGGGCGAGCGCACGAACGCCATGTGGCCGTCGCGCGGTGGGCGATTGATCACGACGCCCGCATCCATCAGCCGCTGACACGTCTCGTAAATATTTTCGACGCGGTAGGCGAGGTGACCGAAGTTGCGGCCGCCGGTGAGCGTTTCTGGATCCCAATTGTAGGTCAGCTCGACTTGCGCGGAGTCGTCCCCCGGGGCGGCCAGGAAGACGAGCGTGAAACGCCCTTTCTCGTTCTCGGTGCGGCGCAGTTCGCGCAGGCCGAGCGCGTTCACGTAGAAGGCCAATGACGCTTCTAGGTTTTCGACGCGCACCATTGTGTGCAGGTATTTCATGGTAGCTCCCAGAGAAGTGAAGGCGAGCGGCACGCGCGGTGAACGTTTGCCGCTACACGACGCGCAGCGCACGCCCCAGCAAAACCTCATTGTGGGACCCCGTGCGGTAACCACCGAGGTCGAGCGTGACATATTGAAAGCCGTGCTTCTTGCCAGCGGCGACTACGGCTTCACGCACGCCGGGAGCGAGCATGAGCTCGAGTTCACCGAGCGCGACTTCGATGCGCGCGATCTGGTCGTGCCAGCGCACGCGCAGTTGGCGAAAGCCGAGCGCTTTGAGTTCGGCTTCGAGCCCGCCGATTTGCGCGAGGCGCTCGGTGGTAACGCTGGTGCCATAGGGAATGCGGCTGGAGAGACACGCCGCGGCGGGCTTGTCCCAAACGTCCATGCCGATCGCCAGCGCTGCGGCGCGCACGTCGCTCTTGGTCATGCCCGCTTCGACGAGGGGACTGCGCGCGCCGGCATTTTTGGCAGCTTCGAGCCCGGGGCGATAGTCGCCCAGATCGTCGCGATTGGTGCCGTTGACGACCACGGCCAGCTGCCACTCACGGCGCTTGGCCTCGGCGATCTCGTACAGCTCTGATTTGCAGTGAAAGCAGCGGTCGGGCCCGTTTTGGACGTAGCCGGGGCGCTGGAGCTCGTGGGAAACCACGAAGCGGTGAGCGGCGCCGAGCCTTTTGGCGATGCGCGCGGCGTCGTCTTTTTCGCTTTCGGACAAGCTGGGGCTGACCGCGGTCATGCCGATCGCGCGCTCGCCGAGCTCGGCGTGGGCCACGGCCAGCACGAACGCGCTATCGATACCGCCGGAATAGCAAACCAGCACCGAGCCAAGCTCGCGCAAAATGCCGCGTACGGCGTCGAGGTGCTGTTCAGTGGAGGTCACGTCGGCAGTCATACCATTTCGCGGGCGGCCGGCTGCTCGCAAACGGCGCGGATCCAGTGGCAGAAAATTGGCCGAAAAGCTGCTAGTTTTCGGGCGATGGCTTCGACTTTCTTGCCTCGCTTCGCGGCGCTGGCCTGGCTCTTGAGCGCGCTTTCGTTCACGGGCTCGGTCGCATTGGCCGAAGTTCCGCCGAAAGAACGGTACTACTTCGAACTCGGCGCACTCACGCCGAAGCCGGAGCTGAAGCCCGACGCGCTGAAGATGGCCACGCCGCGCGTGCTTTCGGAGGTCAAGAGGGCCTTCGAACAGCACCCCCAAGTCATCGCCAAGCTGGAAGGCGCGCCCGATCCGAAGATCGATCCCGATGGCTATCGCCGCTACCTCAGTAAATCGCAGATTAACGGCGCGTTCAAGGTAACGATCGAGCTCACGGATGCCACCGAAACGCTGTCGCCCATGCCAGACAAGCCGGGCGCGCAACAACTGGAAATCCGAGTCGCCTTGCGGATGTTGGGAACTCACATCCCCGACGACACGTTGGGCTTCACCGGTCGCGGTAAGGCCGGCGCAAAGCAAGAGATCGGAGCCAAGGTCGTCGAGACTGAGCGGCAAGACACTTGGAATCAGTTGACCGAGCTGGCCGTCTCGCAAGCCATGAAAACCGCGTTGGAAGAGCTGACACTCGCGGCCAAGAGCAAGCCCAAGCCCAAGCCCGCGAGCAAAGCAGCGCCTCCAGCGCATTGATTCGCTGCGCGAGCGGGCTCGCTGAATGCGCGTGATAGTTTGTGCACGTTGTGCACGAACCGTGCACGAACTACCGGCGGCTCGGGGCGTGCTGCCTCGCTCAGCGAAAGGGTGATGAAGAGGGGGCGATCGCAATCCAGCCACGCAACTCGGGCGGCGGCAGGGTTCCGACTCCACGCTTCGTTGGTGTGGCGCCATGCCGGACATGCGTGCAGTGGCACGCGGTGTGCAGGTGAAGGGGGAAGAGAGACCGAAGGAGAAAGACGAGCCTGCTGAACCCAACTTCAAGCCCTGGAATTGCTTGAGATCCCTCCGGCCTACTCGGACATTGAATGTCAGTGGTCGGGGCTATCATCACTAGCATCACCAGTCGGAGCTGTTATTATGTTCAGTATCCCGATGGCACTTCCCGCACACCTCCTCGAGCGCTTGCCGGCCGCTTCTCTCAGTGAACATGGCGTGCGCATCGGCTCTGGCGCCGGTCAGTCGGCCGCACCGGCTGAGGCGTTCTCACTCGGGGTGGAGGCGCTCAATCGGGTGCTGCCCGATCATGGCCTGCCCCGCGGTGCGGTCATCGAGCTCAGCATTCATGGCGGCTCTGCGCTCGGCACCAGCCTGGGCTTGGCCGCCTGCCGTGCTGCCCAGCAAGCAGCTGTAGCGCGCGGGGGGAGCGTTCCCTGGTGCGCGTTCCTCGACCCATCGAGCACGCTGTACGGTCCGGGGGTGGCGGCCGCTGGGGTGGAGCTCGAACGCCTGCTCGTGGTGCGCCCCTCGGTCGAAGCGCTCAGCCGGGTGGCCCTCCGCGTCGTCGAGTCCGGGGCCTGCGCCGTGACCATCGTCGATCTGCTGGGCGTGCCCGGTCAGGCCTTGTCGGTCAACCTCACGGCTTGGCTGCGGGTCGTCCGGCGTCTCGCCATGGGGGTAGATGGCACCCCGAACAGCGTGATCTTACTGACGGATGCCGCTGAGCAGCGCCCTTTGCCGTTGCCTGTCGCGCAGCGCATCGAACTCGAGCGGCCCAGTGAGGGCAAGCTCAGTGTGCGGGTCGTGAAGGACAAACATGGCCGCGTCTCATCGCCGCGTTCCATCGCCTGGGCTCGCTCGGGCCCTGCCTGGAAGAATGAGCAGCAGACCTCCAGCCCAGTCCGGGAGCTGACCCATGTCCGCCGTCTCGCCTGAACACGCCTCGTCTGAACGTGCCTCGTCGGTCTCGCCCGAGCGGCGCGTGCTGGCTTTGGTGCTGCCGGAGCTGCTCTGTGAACTGGCAGAAAAACGGCTGCTTTGGGGCTTACAGCGGAGCAAGGCCAAGCCGCCTTTGGGCGTGGTGCTGGTCGCGGCTGAGTCCAAGTCGGTCGCAAACACGAATCAACCCGTGCCCGAACCAAAGCCGGTCGATGCCACAGCCAAGCTGAGCGCCGTGAATGAGAGCGCCAAGCGCTACGGCGTGCGAGAAGGGCAGACCATCGCCGAAGCCTGTGCGTTGGTCGCCAGCTTAGTCGTGCGTGAGGTCACGCAGGCTGAGGTGCTGGAGACCTTGAGCTGCGTCGCCGAAGTGGGGCTCAGTTTAGGCACCACGGTGTCGGTGGAAGCGCCGGACACCGTGTGCGTCGACATCACGGGTTCGGCCCATTTGCAGGGTGGGGAGCTCGCGCTGGGCTCTGAGTTCGCCAATCGCGTGCGCGCCATGGGCCATTCGGTGCGCGTGGCGATTTCTGACGGTCCGCGTTTGGCCCGCGCGTTCGCGCATTGGTTCACGCCCAGCGCTGCTGATCCGGAAGATCGTGGCGTGTGTGTGGTGCCTTCGGAGCACACCGTGCCGGCGTTTGCGGCTTTGCCGATCAACGCGCTGCCGCTCTCCGGGGATACCGCGGGTTGGTTCGTGCGCCTGGGCGTGTTCACGATTGGTGAGCTGTGCGCTTT
>Ga0247778_1000371_pt1 | contig 65204 bp, 54 predicted proteins | sample UWRJL049202B5_FD_179939 | JGI IMG/M metagenome (GOLD analysis project Ga0247778, IMG submission 179939) | Plant litter microbial communities from Arlington Agricultural Research Station in Wisconsin, United States - UWRJ-L049-202B-5 | ecosystem: Environmental > Terrestrial > Plant litter >... | reverse complement strand
GCATTTCTCGGTGACGTGCCAGCTCAGGTCGCGTGGAGCGTGGATCGCGGGGATCTCGCGAGCGTTAGCCCAGGGGTCGGTTCGAAAACGTCGCTCGTTCCAACCGGCAATGCGGGCGGCCCCGTCACCGTCACCGCAGTGGTCGGTAAGCAGCAAGCCCAGGTCGTGATCACCGTTCAGATCGACGGTTCGCAGAATGGCGCGGACACCAGCGTTCCCGGACAGGTGCTGCAGATCCCGAGCAGCGTGGGCAAACTCATCGAAGGCGGTGGACCCGGCGGCGTCGGTGGACAAGGCCTCGGCGTCGCGATCGACGATGACAGCGTGATCGACGCACTCGACGACCCGGGATCGGATGGCAGCGAGTTGAACCTGAAGCTCGTCTACCCGTATGACGGCACCGTGTTCCCGCGCGGAGTCCTGGCTCCGCTGATCGCCTGGGACTGGAGCAAGGGCGACGCCGATGCCGTCAAGATCGAGCTTTCTACCGAAAGCGGTTCATTTCACTGGTCGGGCCATTTTGGTCGACCCGCGATCTTGGCGGACAGCGGTGGCCCGTTCGTTCAACATCCCATCCCCCAGGACGTGTGGGAGCGCGCCTCGAACAGCGCATCGGGAAAGGCCGATCCGCTGACGGTGGCCGTCACAGTGGCCAGCGGTGGCGAAGCCTACGGGCCGATCGAGCAACACTGGGTGATCGCCGACGCGCGCCTGTCTGGCATCATTTATTACAATTCCTACGGCACGCAGCTGGCCAAGAACTACACGGGGGCGGTTGCTGGCGACGGCAAGTTCGGCGGCGCCACGCTCGGCATCCGCGTGGGCGATCCAGATCCGAAACTGGTGGCCGGTAGCGACGGCGCCTCGACCAACTGCCGCGTCTGTCACTCCGTTTCTGCAGACGGCTCGCGCTTGGTCAGCCCGAACCAAGACGGCGGCACGTGGTCGTACGCGCTCAACGTCAACGGCAACGCCGACGAGACGAAGATGGGCGTGTACACCGAGTTCCCCGGCATGTACCCGGACGGCAGTCTGGCACTCACCGGGCAAGGGCAAATTCTCGAGCTACCAGCGGCAACCGCGTCCGTGGCCGCGACCGGCTTGAGCGACGTCGCAACCGTGATCGGCACACCGACGTTTTCGCCCGACGGGAAGAAAGTCGTGTTCAACCCTCAGGGTGGTGGCTCGACCGTCAATCCGAAGCAAAAGCTGGTCGTCGTCGACTTCGACCGTCAGACCCTGGCGTTCTCCAATCCACTCACCGCGGTGGACTATACGGGCTCACCCGAAGAAACGCGCCCCGGTTGGCCGGCGTTCTTCCCGGATGGGAAATCCATCGTTTATCACCAGCAGACGAAGGCGGGTTTCGACGGAAACGGCTTGGCTGACCTGCGTACGCGCAAGGGAGCGCTCGCGCGCATCTACTGGAATGGGCTGAGCGGCAGCGAAACGTCGACTGCGTTGGACCAGCTGAATGGCCTCGACAACAAGGGGAACTCCTATCTTGCGCCATTGAAGGCGCCCGTCGCGTTGACCTGCAAGGGAGACGGCACGACGGTGGGTGATATCCAGACCAGCCACGAGAGCGACGTCGATCTGAACTATGAGCCGACGGTCAATCCGATCGCGGGCGGCGGCTACGCTTGGGTCGTGTTCACGAGTCGCCGACGCTATGCGAACGTGGCTACCATTCCCCCGTTCTGTAGCGATCCGCGCGGCGTCGACCTGCTCCAGAACATCACGCCCAAGAAGCTCTGGGTGGCGGCGATCGACCTCGACGCCAAGCCGGGCAAGGACGCCAGTCATCCCGCGTTCTATCTGCCTGGGCAGGAGCTGCTGGCCGGCAATTCGCGAGGCTTCTGGGTGCTCGATCCGTGCCGCGCCGACGGCGACTCTTGCGCGACCGGTGACCAGTGCTGCAACGGATTTTGCCAGCCGGATCCGGACAGCGGCGCGCTCGTGTGCGGAGCCAAACCACCGGAGTACTCGTGCTCTGGTACGCAGGAAAAATGCTCGACCAGCGTCGATTGTTGCGACAAGAGCCAAGCCTGCATCGGCGGGTTCTGCGGGCAAGAAGTGCCGAAGTAAGCGAAGCGGCGTGCGGCTGACGTACGCTGGTACACACCGGAAGTCGCGGGCGAACCGGATAACGGTTATGCTGAGGGTCCATTTCGACCCGTGCGGAGGCCATGGCGCGACCCGAGACCGAGGAAGCTCTTGAACGCGAGCTGACAGAGCTGCGCGCACGCGTGCAACAGCTGACCGAGAGCGCGGCGTTGACCGAGCGCGATGCGCTACGCTACCGGCTCTTGTTCGAGCACCTGAACGTGGGTGTGTTCGTCTCGAGCTTGGACGGTCAGATGCTCGAGTGCAACGAACGTACCGTGCAGATGTCTGGCGAGAGCCGCGAGGCGCTCCTCACCAAGAATCTGGCGACCCACTACGAGGATCCGACGCAGCGGGCACGCCTGGTCGCCGAGCTACGCGGCACGGGCTCCGTGCGCAACTTCGAGACATGGACCCGAAAGCGCAACGGCGAACGCTTGGCATCCTCGATGAACGCGGTAATGGCACCGATTGGCCCTGACGGCAGCACACGCATCCTGGGAATGCTCGAAGACATCACCGAGCGCAAGCTAGCCGAGGCGCGCGCGGGGGAAGGCGAAGAACGCTTTCGCGTGATCGCCGAGCAATCCATGCTCGGGATCCTGATTTTCCAGGACGACGCAATCCCGTTCGTCAACCGTGCGGTTTCGGACATCAACGGCTATTCCGTGGCCGAGATGATGACTTGGAGCGGCGTCGATTTTGCGCGCGTGATTCATCCGGACGATGTCGAATTCGTCACCGCGCAGGGCAGGAAGAAACAAGCCGGGGATCCCGACGCGCTAGCGCACTATAGTTATCGCGTCGTCAGCAAATCGGGAGAGGTTCACTGGGTGGAGCAGTACTCGCGCAGCGTCGAGTACGGCGGCCGTTCGGCGGTCTTCGTGACTCTGATCGACGTCACGGCACGCAAGCTGGCCGAGGCCTCCCTCGGTCAGCTTGCGCTCAGCATGGAGCGCACCTCCAAACTGGAGGCGCTGGGCGTACTGGCCGCGGGCATCGCGCACGACTTCAACAACCTCTTGGGAGGCTTGTTCGGACATCTCGATCTCGCGCGCTCAGCGCTCGCGACCGGTAGCGTCGCGCACACGCATTTGGACTTGGCGCACCAAGCTTTCGAGCGCGCGCGGGCGCTCACCAGTCAACTCTTGGCGTTCGCCAAGGGCGGCGCGCCGGTGCGCAAGCTCGGGTCGCTCGCCGACAGCGTCCGGCATTGCGCCGAGTTCGCGCTGAGCGGCAGCAACGTCCAGTTCGCGCTCGAGCTCGAGGCCGACCTGTGGCACGCCGAATACGACGAAAACCAACTGGCACAAGCGTTCGACAACATCCTGATCAACGCCAAGCAGGCCATGCCGTCGGGGGGCACGCTGCGAATTTTGGGCCGCAACGTGACCTCGAAAGTGGGCCCCGCGCCGGAGCTCGAGCCGGGTCGTTACGTAAAGCTCAGCTTCGTCGATGGCGGCACCGGCATTCCCGCTGCAATTTTGGAGCGCATTTTCGACCCTTTCTTCACCACCAAAAGCGAGGGCAGCGGCGTTGGGTTGACCGCAACCTACGCGATCGTGAAAAAACACGAAGGGCACATCGAGGTCGAATCAAAACCCGGCAATGGCGCCACCTTTCACGTTTGGATCCCGGCGGTCGTGGAACAGGCGACGAGCATTCGCCCCGCTCTGCGCGCGCTCAAGGATGGGCATGGCCTAGTGCTGGTGATGGACGACGACGACATCGTACGGCGCGTTGCCAGCAGCATGCTGACGCACCTCGGCTACCAACCGATTGCGACCTGCGACGGCTCGGAGGCGCTCGAGCGCACGCGCAGCTTGCTCGCCGAGGGCAAGCCGCTCAGCGCGGCCATGCTGGACCTCACGGTGCGCTCCGGCAAAGGTGGACGCGACACCGTGCGCCCGTTGCGAGAACTCATGCCCGAATTGCCCATCATCGCCTCCAGCGGCTACTCCGACGATCCGGTGATGGCCGACCCGACGCAGTTTGGGTTCACGGCCAGCTTGCACAAGCCCTTCCGACTGACCGATCTGGCCGATCTGTTGGCGCAGCTGCTGGCTCGCTCGTGACTGCCTGCCGCTCAGCGCGGTTGAATATCGATCAAGCAGAAGTTGAACGGCACATCGGCGGTGCTGTTACCCGGGATGTTTACCGTGACCTCATGCACCTGCGTGCCGATCGCAAAGGCCTTGGAGGGGTGCGCGGTATCGCCCCAGCAATACGTCTTGAAGTCGGTGAACGGGATCAGGCCCGTTCCACCCGCGGGCAAGGGCGCGCAGTAGCGCGTGTCGTCGCTCGCTACTTCTTCCTGCAGTTGCAGGCGAGCTAGCGCGGGCGGCGTAGAGACGCTGACGTAAATGCCCGTGCCCGTAGAGGTCCACGTGCCCCGGGGGCCGCCCACGGGATCATTGGCGTGGAAGGCGAGGCCGGCGAAACCGCTACTCATGGCGTTTTTCGCGACGGTGCCTGAGGCGCAGGCTTGAGTGCCCCAGGCGGGAGTGCAGCCGACCGTGTCGCACAGCGGGGAGACCGTCGAGCCGACGGCGTCCACGATCGTGAACACGTAGCCCATCCAGGGATCGCGCTTGAGGTAGCCACCGACGAAGAAGCCGGGCGGACTTTCCGTGGCTCCGCCACCGCCCGCACCCGCCGTTCCGGCGCCGGCAGCTGCGGTGCCCGCGCTGCCCGTGTCTCCGCCCATGGCGGTCGTACCCGCCGTGGCCGTCGCGCCACCGATGGGAGCCGCACCGCCGGCGCCGCTCACCGCTGCTCCAGCCACTCCGCTGCTGGCGCCGCCGACCGATGCACCCGCGCTGGGTGCTCCAGCATTGCTTGCACCGGCATTGCTTGCGCCAGCGCGCGCAGGCGTCGAGTTCGACGGCTCATCCGAACTGGCAGCGCAAGCAGCGAGCCAGACTGCCGCCGCAGCGGCGCACAAGGAACAGACGAGAGCGCGGGACGAAATTGGGGAAGACATGATGGGGATGCCGTGAAGCTGACTCGCTTTACTGCATGCCTCCTTCGCCCGCAATCAGCGCGCGCAACGCCAATGAGCGAATGTTGTGGATAATAATCAATTAAAATAGCCCAATATTCTTCGCGTATTTTCGGCAAATCGGGCACAGAGACAGCGAGGGAGCGGCGCGCGGCAAAAACAAATCGCGCCGGGCGGTGTGAGAAGCGAACCAGGTCGTTACGCAGGCGTCGCAGCGCTGCACTCCGCGACGCGACATCGGCGCGATGTTTTTACAGCAGGGTCATGCCCGAGCCATGACCGGCGCCTAGGGTCGCGCGCAGGCAACGAAGAACGACCCGATCGTCACAACCGAGGGAGAACCCATGCCCGTCGTATCACGCCGAAAGTTCCTGGGCGCTGGCGCTGCCGTCGCCGCAACCACCGCTTTGCCCGCCGCCGCGAAGCCCAAACCACGACCCCACGGGGACCTCCGCGACATCAAACACGTGGTGGTAGTGATGCAGGAGAACCGCAGCTTCGATCACTACTTTGGTTCGATGAAAGGCGTGCGTGGGTTCGGTGACCGCGCAACGATTCAGCTGCCCGGAGGCAAGACCGTCTGGGAGCAGCCGCAAGCCCCCGTTGCTGGCTCGCCCACGCAGTACCCGTGGCCACTCAGCGGGACCAACAAGTACAGCGGCGATCTGCCGCCCACGCCGGAGGTGGGCGCGGCGAACTATCCCGGCACGAGCCACAGCTGGGAGGACCAGCACGGCGCTTGGTACGGCGGCTTGATGAACGGCTGGGTTTACTCGAAAGGCGGGCCGACCACGCTCGGCTTCTTGAAACGCCACGATCTGCCCTATCACTACGCCCTGGCCGAAGCGTACACCATCGGCGACGCCTACCACTGCTCGGTGATGAGCGCGACCGGCCCGAACCGGACCTATCATTTTAGCGGGACGATCAACGCCAACAAGCAGCACGGCTCCTTCATCGCCTACAGCGGCGGCGACGAGATGGGCCGCTTTCTTCCTTGGGAGTCTTATGGCGAAACACTGCAAAAGGTCGGCCTGACCTGGCACGTGTATCAATGCGCGGATGACTATGGCGACAACGGCATGGAGTATTTTGCCGCTTGCGCCGTCTTCGATCCGGACCAGGGTGGCACCCCGGCCCCGGGCAACCCATTCTACGATCACGGCGTCGCCAACGTTGCTACCGATAGGCGTCAAGAGATGACCAATGCCGACGACTTGGCGGACGCAATCCGTAGTGACGTGCTCAACGGCAGCTTGCCGCAGATCAGCTGGGTCGTGAACAACCAGTTTTTCTCGGAGCACCCGGTGACCGCGCCCGCGAACGGTGCGTACTTCTTGAACGCGCTCTTGAACGCGCTGAACGCCGATCCGGAAGTGTTCAACTCCACGCTCGTGATCATCAATTACGACGAGAACGACGGCCAATTCGACCATGTTCCGCCGCCGGTGCCTCCGCAAGGCGAGGCCGACGAGTTCGTCGACTCCGGGACTTTGGCTGCCTACGGAGTGAAGGTGCCGCTGCCCGTGGGCTTTGGTTTCCGCGTGCCCCTGATCTTGATCTCGCCCTGGACCCGTGGCGGCTGGGTCACCTCGGAAGTGTCGGACCACACTTCGGTGCTGCAGTTCCTCGAAAAGTGGACGGCCGCGATCGGCAAACCCGCGCGTTGCCCGAACATCAGTGCCTGGCGTCGCCAAGTAGCCGGTGATCTCCTGAGCGCGTTCGATTTCCGCTCGCCCGTCTACGGTCTGCCGAAATTGCCCAATCCAGGCGCGTTGGTCCCCGAGGTGGAGTACGTGCCACTGCCAGGCAACAACCTGATGCCGACGCAGGAACCAGGTCGAAAGCCCGCGCGGCCACTGCCCTACCAACCCAACGCCAATCTGGTCGACTTGAGCGCCGATGAAAACGGCCTACTGGTCGCGTACCTCGAGCTCAGCAACGTTGCTCCGTTCGCCAGCAAGGCCAGCCACTTTTCGGTCTACAATAATCTCTCGGGTGTCCCCTCGCTGGCCGCTTACCCCAGCGCTTTTCCCGGCCAGTACACGGTCGGCGCGGGCGAAGTCCGCGTGGGCACGGGCGCCGTCGGTGCGACGCCGGACGACACCAACTACGACATCACCGTGGTCGGGCCGAACCGCTTCCTGCGTCGCTATCTCGGCAACACCGAGAAAGCCGGCGCCGACGCGCGCGTCAAGGTGAGCTACTACGACGCGCAGCAACACGGCCACGACTGCGACGACCGCAACGAGCAACCGAAGCTCAAGCTCACGCTGTTCAACGACGCCAAGAAGAGCGTGAGCTTCACCATCACCTTCAACAACTACTCAGGGCGCTCGAAACAAACCGTGCGCGTCGACGGCCGCAATCGCGAAGAATGGGTACTGAATGCCTGCCGCGACTCGGACGGCTGGTATGATTTGACCGTCACCCTCAGCAGCGACGCGAGCTGGTCACAGCGCTTGACGGGTCACTTGGAAACCGGTCAACCCAGCATCAGCGGCTGATGGTCGCTAGCGCCCGCTCGGGCCGGCTCGAGGCTGGCCCGAGCGCGCACACGGGCTGGGCTAGCGATCCTGATAGCGATTCAGGTCCAGGATGCCCGCGCGTTCGGGCTGCTCGCGTGGCGCTTGGGCGTTGAACCAGTCCGATGCCTGCCAAAACGCGGGGGCGGTGCGGCGAATCCCGAACGCGCGGTGAAGCGCTCGTAGTCATTCCGGGTCTGTATTCCCTCGTAACGCGCGACGAAACTCTCGACGTCCGCTAGCGGCACGACGAAGAAAAATTGTGGGTAAGAACCCTCGAGCCAGGGCACGACAGTCTGTCGATCGCCGCTCGCGCCGCGGCGCTGACCCAGCTTCTGCTCCGCGAACATCGAAGATACGTTTGTCGTAAGATTCATCGCTGAGCAAAGTGTAGGCGAGGTCGGCTTCCGGCGCGCCCCCCAACTGCACGCGAACGAACGCCATGTCGGGCAGAAGGTCGCCGCCGACGGCGCGCCGCAGGCGATGGCCAGAGCGAACACCCAAGCCAACAGGGCGCGCGTTAGCGGCGGTGCGCGGGCAAAATCGGGCGAACCATCTCTGGGCGCAGACGACGACGAACCTCGCTCGGACCTGGCATCCAAATAGGGCGCTCCGAGAGCTCAAGGGCCATGGCGCCGGGTCCGCGCGCGCCCGAGGCGGGCCGTAAGCGTGGTTAGGTGGCGGCGAAATGCTTCCGAGCCGATCACCTCGAAGTCGATACCCAACCAAAGGATCCTCGAGGCCAGGATGTCGAGCGTCGGTGCGGCCAGTTCCATCGTGCACGTGCTATCCGACACGCGCACGAACAGCCCATCGTGCGGCTCGACCCGCCGGCGCAACTCCTCGATCGGCGCGCGCAGCAGCACCTTGGCATAGTGGGCGTGCGAGGCGGCCGAGAGCGACTGGGTGACGTAGGCCACGAGGTCATTTCCGGGCGGTGGACGCGCATTGAAGCGCTCGTTCAGTCGCTCGACGCTCGCGATACGGTCCAGACGAAAAATGCGCCACGCCTGCTTGGCAGGGTCCCAAGCAACGAGGTACCAGAGCGGCCCGGTCCGCACCAGCCGGAAGGGTTCCACCTTTCGTTCGCTCTTGCTGCCGTTGCCCGCGGTGTATGAAATACGGGTCACGATTCGTTCCCCGCACGCGCCCGCCAGGGCCGACACGTTCGCGAGAGACAGCCCCGGCGAGCGATCGCCGAGCTCGAGCACCGAACCGCGCAGCGTGTGGAGGTTCTTCCGCAACCGGGTCGGCAGCACGCGCTCGAGCTTCACCAGCGCGCGCATCGCCGCGCTGCGCGCACCAGTGACGCCGGTGCCTGCTGCCGCGTGCAGGCCCACGAACACCGCCGTCGCCTCGTCCTCGTCGAGCGACAAGGGCGGCAGTGACGCGCCCAAACCGAGCTTGTAGCCGCCCGCCACGCCGACCGTGCCGTCGATCGGATAACCCAGGCTGCGCAGCCGCTCGATATCGCGACGGAGCGTGCGCGGCGTCACTTCCAACCGCTCAGCGAGCTCGGAGCCTGCCCAGCTGGAGCGCGCTTGGAGCAAGCTGAGCAGCCGAAGCAGGCGGGCGGAAGCTTGGAGCACGAAGCAGAGGCTCGCACGGATTGAGGACCGAAACTGTCCTCAATTGCTGACAGCGTATTTTCCGCAACGAAACAAGCCCCCAAGGAGAATGAACATGCAACTTGCCTCAATCCGGCTCGTGACCAATGACCTCCATCGCCTGGTTTCTTTTTACACGCTGCTCACCGGCACCCCCGGCACGTTTTTGGCTCCCGAATTCGCCGAGATACGCCTCTCGGGCGCGATCGTGGCCATCAGCAGCGCCCGCCTAATCGAACAGTTCAACGCGGGCGCGGCGATCGCCGCCGCCAACCGCTCCGCGATACTCGAATTCCGAGTCGACGATGTTGACGCCGTACGCAACCGCTTGGGCGACGCGCCGCTCGATTACGTGATGCCCCCGACCCACATGCCCTGGGGCAATCGCTCTCTGCTTCTACGCGACCCCGACGGCAACCTGGTGAACGTCTTCTCGAAGCCCGCCGGCTGACTTCCTGCTCGAAGCCCGCCAAAAACGTGCCCGTGCCCGCTCTCTTCTTGCTTCTTGATTGATGGTCACGATCATCGCCGCGGCGCACTCAGCCTTCGGCGTCTCAGCCAGGAACCCAGCAAGAACGCGAGGTGCGGGGCTGGATCGCGATCGCCCCCCTGCTCTTGTCCGACTGGGTCGGGGCGCGTTCCCAGAGTCCGGGCACGGGCCGCGTTGCCCGTGACAATTTTCGCGAGCGCTACTGTTGGACGCAGGCGAAAAACGCGCCCGCGAGGGTGGCGCAGTTATCGTTGACGCCGGACAGAGCCTGCTGATCCGTGGCATCGGCCAGCCCTTGGCTGGCGCCCAAGTCACTCGTAAACTGCGACCACCCGGAACAGGTGTCGGCACTGGTCGTCCAGTTGCTGCTCAGGCCGGTCCAATAGGCGATTGCGCTCGTGCCCAAGCTTGCGGCCAGCGGGAAAGAAAAGATCGCGGCGCTGGTGGTCGTGCCGATCAGCGTGGTGCCGTCGGCGCGAACGTATTTCGTATTCGGGGCCAGCACCCAGCCGATGCCTTCGGCCGCGCCGCCCGTCACGCATTGGGCACTGGTGCAGGCGACACGTGTCGTGCCGTCCACGAGCAGGGCCTTGTACGTGCCTGCGATCGGTGGGCTGAGATTGCATTGCGCGTCGGCGCCACTGACACCACCGAAGGTGGCCTTCTTCGGCGTGCTCGTGACGTAGATCACCCTGCCAGGGAGGGCGCCTGAGCCGCCGCCAGCACCGCCCAGACTCGAACTGCCGCCCGCGTCGTCGCCCGCAGCATTCGAATTGCCACCAACGCCGGAACTGCCGCCCGCGCCACTGCCCCCGGCGTTCGAACTGCCGCCCATGCCGGAACTGCCGCCCACGCCACTGCCCCCGGCGTTCGAACTGCCGCCCACGCCGGAACTGCCCGCGGCGTTCGAGCTGCCGCCCATGCCAGCACTGCCCGCGACGTTCGAATTGCCGGCGACACCCGAGCTGCCCGCGACGTTCGAATTGCCGGCGACACCCGAGCTGCCCGCGACGTTCGAGCTGCCCGCATGTCCGGAACTGCCGCCGAGGCCTGAACTCCCGGCGCCGTCGAAACTGCCACCGTGCCCGGAACCACCGCCGAGACCGGCGGTGTTCGGGGAGCCGCCAGTCGAGGTGTCACCGCTGGCTCCAGCGTCGCCGCCCGCACCCGAGTCGCCCGTTCCCGCTCCGCCGCCCGTTGCTGGCGATTCTCCGCCCGATCCGGGTGACTTGCCGCTCGCTGCTGCTGCTGACTCTCCGCCCGATGGAGAGGACTCGCCGCCCGCGGTCGAGCCGCCGTTCTCGCCCTGATCGATCAGGCTGCGATCGACGGAGGCAATCAGTTCGCAGGCGGACGCGCCGAGCACGAGCGGGACTGCAATGAGCGCGGCAAGCGTGATGGACGAGGCAGTCAGGTTTCGACGCGACATGAGCGCTCGACTATGAGGGAGCCTTTTGACGTGGTCAATCGTCTCACGGCCCCGCAGCCAAGCAAAAGCTCGCTAAAATGCCGGCACCGTGGACTGAATGTAAACAAAGGGGCTCGAGTTGGAGACCACTTGGCCGTGGGCCCACCAGGCAACACAGACGCTACACAGTCGATACGCGGGTGCACGGCCGCCTCGCGGCTCGAGCGCTCAACGCTCCCGCAATGACTTCGCTATTTCACTCAAGGCCGCAGGCCCCGCGCCGCTTTGAAAGGTGACGACCCGAACTCCGTCGGCCGACGTGACCGACAGCACGTGCCGAAAATCCCAAGGCTTGGGGTGCGCGAGTGAAAACGTGCTGCCCCAGGCCGATGCCGGGATGTGCTCCAGTTCTGCGCGCAGCTTCGCGGCTTCGGCGGGCGGCAATTGATCCAAATCGACTTCGACCCGTTGCTTGCCGGCCGGCCCCGTGAAGCCGCCGCTGACCTCGAGCAACAATTTCACGAGATGACTTCGACCTTCTTCCACGCCGTTTGTACCGCGGCGCGCTCTGCGCTTTGCGAGGCTTCGATCGTCGCGTGGGCGGCGTCTTCGAAGCTGGCGTCGGACTTGAGCATGGGAAGCGCACGATACCAGATCTGAGCGGCTTTTTCCCAGCTGGCTCCGCCGAGCGCGGTCGCTGCTAAGTAGAAAGCGTGATTGGGAATGCCGGAATTGGTGTGCACGTCCCCACCTTCTACGTAACCGCTCATGGTCGAGGGCTGGTCATCACCGGTCCAGGTTTTGGATTTGTCGCCGGGCGCTTTCAGTGAGCGCAGGGCTTTGCCCAGTGCCGGCTTCAAGATGCCAGCGCCAATCAGCCAATCTGCCTCACTCGCCGTCTGCTTCAACTTCCACTGCTTGACCACGCTGCCGAAGGCGTCGGAGATGGACTCATTGAGCGCCCCGCTCTGGTCTTGATAATCGAGGCCCCCCGGCGTGCGGAACTGCGTGACGCCGTGGGTGAGCTCGTGCGCGATCACATCCAGCGCGCTGGTGAAGCCGATGAACGATTTCTTATCACCGTCCCCGTAAACCATCTCGGCGCCGTCCCAAAACGCATTGTTGAACTCGCGACCGAAATGCACATAAGAATCGAGGCGCATACCGCGGCCATCGATCGAATTACGTTTCAAGACTTCCGAGTAAAAGTCGTAGGTAATGCCAGAATTTTCGTAGGCTTCATTGACACTCGTGTCTTTGCCCGCGGCCGACCCTTCGGCGCGCACGAGCTTGCCGCGCGGGGGTTGCGTTTGCTTGTGTCGGCAGTCATAGATGGTTCGGCGTTTCTCGCCCGCGCTGTTGGCGAACAAGCCCATTTGCCCGAGCGCGCTGCGTTGCCCGCGTAAGCGCTCGGACAACAGCGCGGCATCGAGCAGCTGTTGTCGCTCGGCCCCTTGCGCAGCATCCGCCAGGTGGCGAAGCATTTTGCTGGGAATGATGAAGCACGTGCACGCGATTTTGGTCATTTGCTCTCCCTTGAAAGTGGCCCGCGGTCCTCGCCCATGAAGAGACAGAACAGCAGTTCATGCTCGCCTCCTCCGTACCGGTTGACACCTCACGCAACGCTGCGGCGCCCAAAGCCCGCAAGACAAGGAGTATGCTGCGGCTGTGCACGCGACCATGGTCATTTGTCATGCCAGACCGGCGAAAATCGACACCGGAGCTGGATGAGTCACCTGAAGCGTACGTGTCAGTGACGCGCAGAGTGAGATCGATACGCAGAGTTCGATCGCGGCCGCCACCGACTGCATGCCTTCGCGAGCAACGCGCGTCCACGCGATGCGCGCCAAGCAGCCGATTTCCATGACGTCTGACACGGCATTGGCGACCGCCCGGAAAGTCAGAATGTCGAACGGAGATTCCCCGAAACCCGTCCGCATTCCCCTGCTGAGGGAGCCCGATGGGGGGTCCAGGTGCTGCGGCGGGCACGGGCGGGTCCGGTGCTGCCTGCACATCAGGTCGCTCCCCGCGGCTCCCGCGGCGCCGCGGCGGCGCGTCTCAGGTGAGACCGTCATGACTCTTCCAATGTAGGAGAGTGCCTCGCGATTGCTCACGGGCGCGTGAGCCACGAGCGAGTTCGTATTTACCGCTTCGTCACGGCAGCGCCCACTACCGAGCCAGCAAGGATTGAAGAAGCGCCATCAACCGGGCGGGAGGCGCGCACTTTTAACGCTGCACTAACTCGCTCGTTGTGTGCGCAATGCGGCGGTGATCTGTCACCCAATCAAACCTGCGCCGCGATTTTTTGGCTAGCGCGGCGCGCTATGATTTACAGCGAGCGGCGTGATTTCCTGCCCGGCGAGAGTCGCCTCGAAGTGAGCGGGTCGCGATTGCTGAGCCCTGCACTAGCTGGTAGAAATTGTGAGTGAGGAAGATGCGTGCGCGCGGACGCGCTGGCATCGCCTAGCTGCAACAGTGCGTTGTTTCCCTTAGCGCGGAGATGCCAGTAATGAACCGATATCGCTACCACGTTGCGGCCTTGTTGACGCTGAATGCGGGGCTGTTGTGCGCCACAGGCGCAAAAGCCGGGAGCTGGGCAAACAGCGCCCCCTTCGGCGCCACGCTGAAGGGCGACCTCTATACCCCCACCACGCCGGCCGCATCGCCCGCGATCTTGGTCGTGATCCACATGTGCACGGGGCACTCCTCCACCGTGCACGGTTGGTTCGATTCGTTCGCGGACCAGAATGGCTTCTACTTGATCGCGCCGGACGCGGGTAAGCAGTGCTTCGATTCGAGCGCCAGCCGCGATGGTGACAAGGCCGCGATCGTGAAGATGGTCGACTACGTCGTCACGAACAAGAACGCCGACAAGACTCGCGTCTTCGCCGCGGGCATGTCCTCTGGCGGCTGCATGACCAATACGCTGCTTGCCATTTACCCGGACGTGTTCGTGGGCGGCTCGGCGATGCCCGGTTTTCCTGCGGGCGGCTGGCCCGCTGGCGATACGACTTGCACCAAGTGCAGTTCGAACCCGCCCAGCACCGATGGCAAGTATTGGGGCGACATCGCGCGCAAAGCCTTCACCTGGAGCGGGACGTATCCCTGCTCACAGCAATGGGTCGGCGGTGGCGACGAGTACAACTTCAATGGCTGGCTGCCGGCAGTGGCGGCTCAGTTTCAAAACCTCAGCAACTTGAGCGCCGGCACCCCTGGCACAGGTGCCCCGAGCGGCTGGACTCGCACCGTGTACAAGGACAGCGCCGGAAACGTGCGGCTCGAGACCAACCTCGGCCCGTCGAGCCAAAAGCACGATCTCGAAACCGTGAACCCGACGCTGTACGGTAAAGTCGTCAGCTTCCTCGGTCTCGATCAGCCGACGGGCGCTTGTGGTAGCGCCACCAGCGGCAGCGGCAGCGGAGGCGGAACGGGCAGCGCCGGAAGTACGGGCAGCGCGGGCGCCAGCGGAAAGGCAGGCTCGGGGTCGGGCGGCGCGGCGAATAGCGCTGGCGCCTCGAGCAGCTCGGGTGGCGCCGGTGGCACCGCGAACGGCGGCTCGGGCACGGCGACCGCAGGCAGCGGCGCGCTCGCCGGCAGCCCGGGAAGCGCCGGCAGCCCCGTGGCTGCTGGCGGTGCGAGCGCATCGGGAGGGAACACGAGCGCCGGCGCAGGTTCACCCGCACGCAGCGGCGCACCCGGCTCGGCAGCGGGCGACGACTCAGGCACCGGCGTCGGCCGCACGGACTCGAGCTGTTCGATCAGCGAGGCCGGACATTCGGGACCAGCTCCCCTAGCGAGCTTACTGGCAGCGGCGATCGGCGCGCTCTTCGTCGGTCGCCGCCGCGCGCGAAGTTGACGCTTCGCGCACGGGAGTTGTCGGCGTCGGCTCGTCGCTTCGGCTACACCGGTGCGGTCAAGCTCACCATCCAATGAATGCCGAAGCGGTCGGCGCACATGCCGAAGTAAGGGCCCCAGGGCGCGTTCGCGAGTGGCATGGCGACAGAGCCGCCATCGCTGCTCAGCGCGGCGAACACGCGATCGGCTTCGGCCTTGTCGTTCGCGACCAGTGACACGTGGAAGTTGTTGCCAAAGGTGGTCGGCGGGCCAAAGCCCTCGACGACGTCACTACCCATCAGGTGACAGGCTTCGGTGATCGGCAGTTGGACGTGCATGATCTTGTCCTTTGCCGCCTCGGGCACGTTGGGGATGAACGACGTCTCGCCGAACGTCTGAATCATCGCGATCTTGGTGCCGAACACCGTCTCGTAAAATTGAAACGCTTGTTTGGTCGTGCCGGGGAAGTTGAGATAGAAATGAACGAGCTGCATGGCGAGGATTCTATACTCGTCACGTCCATCGCAAAATCCCCCGATTTTTAGCGTTGCTCAGTCAGCCACGCCTCCGCCGCTCAAGTTGACGACCGTGCCAGTCATCGAGCTGGCTTGCTCGGAGGCGAGGAACACGGCCGCGTTCCCGAGTTCGGCAAGCGTGGTCAGGCGCCTGAGGTGCGAGGTATTCTCGAAGCGCGCTTGGAATTCAGCGGGGCTGCAGCCCGCGGCCTTGGCGTAGAGAGCGAAGTTCTCACGAATCGTGGTCGTCTCGGGGATCGCGTGTGGCATTAGGCACAGCACCCGCACCCCTTGCGGGGCCAGTTCGGCCGAGAGGCTGCGGGTCAGCGCGACGATCGCGGCATACGCCGGCGCGGTACCGCCGACGTTCGCGAACCCGAGCCGGGCCGGGATGCCTGCGATCGTCAAGATTACGCCGGAACGCCGGTCGACCATGCGGCGTGCCGCGCTGCGCGCAGTGAGGAAGTTGGACTGCGTGTAGGCCGAAATCGGCAACGCGAAATCAGCGGCCGAAAGCTCCATGAGCGGCGCTTTGTTCTGCAGCGTCTTGGCTACCGAAATGGCGCTGAACGAGATGTCGATGGTGCCGGCCTTCTCCGCCACCGAGCCCACGTATCTTTCGATCGCCTGTTCGTCGAGAGCGTCGACCTGCGCGGCTTCTGCCACACCGCCGCGCGCGACGATCTCGGACGCTAGCGCTTTCACTGGGCCGAGCGTGCGCCCACTGAGAAATAGCCGGGCTCCCTCGCGAGCGAATGCGCGCGCGATCGAGGCTCCGATGTCGCCTCCAGCGCCATAGATGAGTGCATTTTTAGCTTTGAGCATCATGTCGGTTCTCCTGGGAAAGTGTCCGTCGTCTCACGGCTCACTGAGCTATGACGATGCCAAGCCCGAAAGATCATCGGCCTACCGCGAGAAAAATTCCTGTGGCATGTTCCGCGCATGACCGCCGGTGCGAGCGACGAGTCCTTTCGGGCCCTTTTCGAGCCGCATCGGCGCTCGATCACGTTGCATTGCTACCGCATGTTGGGCTCCCTCCAAGACGCCGAAGAAATCGTGCAAGAAACGCTGCTTCGGGCCTGGCAGCGGCAAGCGGAGGCCGGGACGAACACGCTACGCCCGTGGCTGTACAAGATCGCGACCAATGCCTGCCTCGACCAGCTACTGAAAGCGCGTCGCCGGCGCACGCTGCCGCAGTTGGTCTTTCCGCCCTCGAGCGCAATGGTCAAACTGGCCCCTGCGACGAACGAGCGCTGGTGGGTCGAGCCTGCGCCCGACGCGCTGCTCGATGTCGAGGACGACATCAGCCAGCGCCCCGATCAGCGAGTGCCCATGCGCGAAAGCATCGCTCTGGCGTTCATTACTGCGTTGCAGTTTCTGTCCCCGAAGCAACGTGCCGCGTTGCTCCTCGTCGACGTGCTGGAATGGAAACCGCAAGAAGCCGCTGAGCTGCTCGAAACCAGTCTGGTCTCCGTCAATTCTCTGCTTCAGCGCGCGCGAAAGAGCGTCGCTACTCGCAACCCGAGCAGCGCGCCGTCACCGCTCAGCAGCGCCGACACGGCGCTGCTGCAACGCTTCATCAACAGCTGGGAGAGCGGCGATCCCGAAGCATTCACCGCATTGCTCACGGACGACGCGCTGTTCTCGATGCCGCCACAGCCGGAGTGGTTCATGGGTCGCGAAGCGATCGGCCGTTTCTTCGCGTCCATGTGGGCTGCTCAGCCAGGGCAACGCCGCCTCATACCGATTTCAGCCAATGGTGGGCCCGCGGTCGCGGTGTACCGTCGCCTGCTGAGCGCCAATGCCGTCTTCGAGCCCGGTGGAATCACGTTGATGACGATGAGCGAGGGGCGCATTTCTCACATCACGCGCTTTGGCTCGCCTCGGCTCTTCCCGTTGTTCGGGCTACCCGCGCAGCTGCCCAACGACTAACCCTCCACCCTCTCTGTCAATCTCGCTCTCCGCTCGGCGCGCGCGCAGCGCCGCACGCTTCGCGCCGGGCGCGCGGAAGACAGCACAGCCCGCATGCTCGGAACTAAAACGAGCGAAAAGTCTTGGATGACCAGATCGCGATCTGCCAATAAGATGGCGGCCCTACGAAGGCTGACCGAACAGGCGCCTGCTTTCCGCGGGCTTCAGCGCGGGCGGCCCAGCGATCACCAGCCGAGCGTGCGCCAACGAAAGTCTCCCACCGCGCCGCAGGCGCCGCGCGTCCCCTCGGGGGCGCCCCCGCTGTTCAAGGCGATAGCCAATGGGCAATTTCCGGGTACTTGGCCAGGGCCTCGTTGCCGTGCGCCTGGGCGAACTGTTCGATCGCGCTGGCGTAAGAGTTGCCCATCGCGCCGACTGGCTCGGCCCACGTCTTCAGTGCCGCGTTAGCAGCGATCGCGGTCGGCGGGATGTGCGGCACGTCACTGCGCGGCGGGCCAGAGTCCAAAACCGCAGAAACGGAGGCAATGCCGGCCGCGCCGCGCGCAGCTACGGCCGGCGAGTAGGCCTCCCCCGGTTGACCGAAACGCTCGGCGAGCAGCGCGAGAATCGACGTATGATCGAGGTTGGCATGCTTGGCCACGCCACGCTGAACCAGAGGCGATGCCACAATCGTCGGTACTCGCACGCCGGTGGTTTCGAAGGGCGGATAATGGGCGCCGGGCGGCGGGGAACAATGCACCGGAAGCGGCGGCACATGATCGTGGAACCCTCCGTGCTCGTCGTAGGTCACGATCATCACCGTACGCTGCCAACGGCCCGGGTTCGAGGTCAACGCCTCGTAGACTTGGCGAACGAAGGCTTCACCGAAAGACATCGGCAAGGGCGGATGATTGTCACAGGCATGGCCGCTCAGATGCACGGGCGTATCGTCGTAGTCGGGTTCGACGACGATCACCTGCGGCCGGGTGGCGTCCGATTCGTGCACGAAATCGAACGACAACGCGGGTAGCCGCCGAAAGCGATCCGACAACAAATCCGGCCACATTCTGGGCATCAGCGTGAAGAAAGACAGGCCGGCCGAATACACGCGCCAGCGAACCTGATGCGCATCGAGCCACTGGAAGAGCGTGTCCTGATTGGGCAAAAGCCCCGAGATGGTGTTGTCCCGCTCGGTGTAGCCGCTGATCGCCATGAGCCGGTTGGGTTGGGTCGAGGTTGGAATCGGCGCAAACCAGCGGTCGCAAACGGCGTATTCTCGAGCCAAGAAGCTGGTCGTGGGTAAATCTTGCGGAGTGAGCAGGCCCATCACGGGCGGATCTTCGACACCGGTCGTGCCCGTTGCCTTCTCGTAGGCTTTGACGAAGCCCGTCATCGTCGGACCGCCCGTGATCGTGGAAGACGCTAGCTGGATCGCCACGAGATCTCGTTCGTGGGGCAGATCGTTCGTCAGCGGACCATCTTTCATGATGAACGGAAAAACCAAACTGCCGTCGCTCGCCGGATTGGCGAGATTCGGATCGAGCAGTGATTTGACGCCGTCGATGTCCGCCCGGCCCCCGAACTGCGATTGGCAGAGGGTGCCGAGGAGATGATCGAAGGAGCGGTTCTCCATCATGACGATCACAATCGTATCCACGCGGTCGTGCAGTTCTTGTCGGTTCATTGGGGTCCAGTGCTGCAGGCGGCGACCAGTTGAATGCCGAGATTGTGCGGCACGCTCTGGGTGCCGCATTTTTCTGCTTCGAGCAGCGAAAGCGACAACGCCCAGGGCCCGGCGACCGGTGCGCCCTCGAACGCCTGGCTGACCTCCCCGGGCCCGAGCTCGACTTTCACCCCCGCATGCTCGATGTGATAGCGATGCTTGTCTTCGGCCAGGGTAGCAATGCCGCCAACGATGGCCTGCGCGCTCCAAGCGTCGGTAGGGGCCAGCGCAATGACGGAGAGCGTGCGATCCGTGCAGCTGGCCGAAGGGTCCGCAACCGATTGGCCGATGGCAAGCGACCGGCCGGCAAGCAACTCGACATCGTTATCCCGTCCGGCAGAACCCCAAAAGTTCGAGACTTCGAGGTGATAGCGAACGCTGGACGTCGGGGTGACGGAGGCGGTGCCCGTCGCAGGAACGTCGCCTGGCGCAGCCTGCTGCGGCAGTGCGCTGATCGTTCCGGATTTCGAGGCGTGCCAATCGAGCGTTACATGGTCGCCGCCGCAAACTCGATTCGGCGCGGCATGAAACGAATAAATTTCCGGCGCGCAGCCCGCGCACAACAAGAAGAACGATAAGTAGCGGGACGATTCGGAATGCATCAACGCGGCCTCGACCAACTCGGCTTTCGGCAACTATCGTTGCCAGCCCAGTCGGCAGACCGCCATGGGTATTGTTTTGGATGGCTGGGATCCGCGGTGACGGAAACCGCCGCACGGGAGGCACCCGCCGCCTTTCGAAGATCAGGCGGCGGGCGCTCTGGGCGCTATGGCACGCGCCCGCCCTCAAGCGGCTTCTTGATCAGGCGCGGCGACGACGGCGGCTGAGCACCACCCCGAGCACTGCCAATGCGCTCAAGGCAGCGACGCCGCCTTTGCCGCGCGTCGGCGGGCTGAAAGAGCACTTCGAGGATGCAGCATCAGCGCAGTCGCTAGCGGTATCCGCAACTGCTTGCGCGGCGACCTTGATGTTGAATGAAAATTCGCTGGCCAGTTGGTCCGCGCAATCCTGCAGGTTGCTCGCCGCAATGTACTGACCGTCACAGAACAGCGCGCCGCCTTTGTCTTTGCAAGTGGTATTGCAAGTATTGACCGTCTCGGTCTGACAGCTCTCGTAGTTGTCGGTCTGACAGCTGAGCACACAATCGCGATTCACCTCTTCAGTACACTCACTTTCGACGATACTGAGACACTTGGTCTCGCAATCCGTGCTCTGATCACTAGTGCTGCTGCTGTCACAGTGGGCATTACAATCGTGATCGCAACTGCTCTGGCACTTGTTGTGATCACCGCCGAAATGATTGTTGGAAACGGCGTCCGAGGTACAGTTGTCGGAGCACTCATTCACACAGACTTCGCGGGAGCTCTTGGTGCTGATGGTTTCGCACTGCTTCGAGCAAGACTCGGAGTGTGTCTTCTTGCAGCTCGTGGTATCCGACACCGTGCAGCTCTGACCGCACATGGCGTAGGTTTTCTGCGCACAGACCTGCTCCACGGAGGTGGTCGAGCAGGTCGTCTGGCACTCCTGAACCGGCTTGAATTCGCAATGAGAATCAGCACTCAGGTACACGCCGCCACACTGGTCGAGTGATTTCGCTTGTGCGAAAGTCGGCACCAGCAAGAAACCAGACAACGCAGCAAACGCGGACAAGGCGGACGTGATTCGAATACTCATGGTAAGACTCCCTCAGATGGATGGGGCCGCGAGTCAGTTCGCGGATTGAGGCGAGCCTTTGCAGCTAGTGTACCAGGACCTGCCTTCGTACCCTGCTGAGGTGCGGCGCCGCTCGCGAGACGTGCCGTACAAGTCACAATTGGGTAATTGCCCGCGCCAGCGGGCAATTGCACTCCCCGCACGGAGCGGCCCGCAAACCCGCCTCAGTGCCGTCGCCTCCGCAGCCCGGCCACGATCGCGGCCGACTGTCACAGGCAAAGCGTCACAGCGCCTCACTTTGGCCCCCGGCTGCTGTCTGTTAACTTGCGTGGATGCTCGAGTTCGGGACCTATCCCACACCCGTAGCCTGCCTCCAGCAACTTTCGACGGCCAAGACGACTCTTTGGGTCAAACGTGACGATTTGACGAGTGGCGTGTATGGCGGCAGCAAACTGCGCAAACTCGAGCCATTGCTGGAGGACGCGAAAAAGCGCGGCGCCACCAAGATCGTGACGATCGGCGCAGTCGGCAGTCACCACGTGTTGGCCACCGGGGTATTCGGCAAGCTCGCCGGTTTGCAGGTAGAAGCGGTGGTCTTGCGGCAACCGTGCTCGCCTCATGTGCTCGAGACGGTTCGCGCCAGTATTGGCCAGGGTGTCGAGCTCGTGTCGGCAAAGTCGTACGCCGAAGCACTGCAGCTGCTGGCGGTCAGGGAAGCCCGGGGTGCGTACCTGATCCCCGCCGGCGGTTCGAACTTGGTCGGTTCGCGGGGCTTGCTGGCGGCCGCGCTCGAACTCGCCGAACAGGTGCAGGCGGGCGTGCTGCCCGAACCCGACTTGCTGGTCCTGGCTTTCGGCTCGGGAGGTACCGCGGCGGGGCTTGCCGCGGGTCTGGTCCGTTCGGGCTTACGGACACGTGTGCTGGCCGTCGCCGTCGCCGAACCGATCGAAGTCTTCAGTTACAAGGCGCGGGCGCTGGCCAAGGCACTCACTGACCCCTCGTCTCGCGCGGAGGTCTGCGCGCGGATCGAAATCGAGCGGCGCTATTTGGGTGCGGGCTACGGTCGTCCGACCCATGCCAGTGAGCAGGCAATGCGCGAGGCGGCCCGAAGTGGGCTCCGCCTGGATGACACGTACACCGCGAAGGCCTTCGCGGCAGCTCAGGACCGCGTTGCACTCGGCGCGGAGCGGCACGTGCTCTTCTGGAACACACTTTCCAGCGCGGAGCTCGCCCCATTGCTGGCTCTCGCCCCAGCCGAGCATGAATTAGCCGTCGATATCCGAGGGCTCGCAGAACCGTAACGAGCCAGTCCTAGAAAACTTCTTGGTGAAAGCGCAGCGCCAGGCGCCGACAGCTGGCCGATAGCTTGCGCCCCAAGCCCGGGGGACCGCAAAAGAAAACATCCACCGGCTCTGGTGCGTGACGTGCCGCAATCTCGGACAGTTCTCGATCGAAGTCCGGCGCACCCACCCGCGTCTGGGTGCGAAGGCCCGTCACCCAATCAGGCTTTCCGATCTCGTGCGAAAGATTGCGCGCGAGGTTCAGCGCCATTGCCGCGACATTGCCGCGCCCGCCGGTCATGCAGATCTGGATGTCCACCAATTGCCGATGGTCCGTCTGCTCGACCTTCAACAGCAGCTCGGCAAACCATTCGAAGGAGCGCGAGTCGCGGTTGAGCCAGAAGAAATACAGCTTTTCCAGCTGATTTTCACCGGCGTAGGCGCCCAATACCATGCTCTCGAGTACGCTGGCAAAGGGCGTGACGCCGATCCCCGCGCCGACCAAGACGGCGTGGCGCGCTCCGAAAAGGCCGCGCGTGGGCGTGCCAAAGGGACCGTCGATATTGACCACCAGCTCTTCCAAAGCGTGGCGATCGTCCGCCATTTGCCGCAGCGATCGCGTCCAGTCGCCCTCGGAGCGGACGTGGAAGCACAGCCGATCGCCGCCCGGTGCACTGCTGATCGTGAAGGGATGCCACTCGAAACGAGCCAAGCGGGGAATGCGCAAGAAGGCGTAGTCGCCCGGGCGCGCTTTGAAGCCCGGCGGGCACTCGAGCTCGAGGCGCGTGACCCCGGAACTCAACCCAGCCAAGGCGTGCATGCGGCTCACATGCACGCGCCGGCGCCGGCGGAGCAGCCATTCGAACGCGAAGGCAACCAGCGGCAACAGCGCGAATTTGTAGAAGCGTGGACCATGCAGCAACGCCAACGCAAACCAGGCAATGTAGGCGAAATGCGTGTAGTAAAAGAGCTCGAAGCGGCCCCCCTTCCGGATCCGGCGCAGCGAGAAGCCCCACAGCACCCCCGAAACGAGCAGCAGGGAGAGGCCGGTTTGCCCCGCCGGTGTCCCCGTGACCGAGCGCCAGATGCCGCCGTGCTGGGAGTAGTTGGCGAAATGCGCGAGCGAATGGATCAGCCCGAGCACGAACAGACCCACGCCCAGCACGCGATGAATCAAAAGCGCATCGTTGAGCGGTAAGAACCGGCCCAGCGCGGTCAAGCGCGCCCAGTGCAAGATGCGGCGCAGCACGGGCACCAACACCAGCGCGCCATCCAAATTGACGCAACCACCGGCTCCGTGCGCCAACATCAACCAAACACCGTACCCTCGATAGCGAAGGGCGTTGCTCACGAAGAGCGCCACGTTGACGATCGCCAAGAGTGCAAAGAACACGACCAGTGAACTGCGGTTTTCCGCCAGGCGCCGTAGCCGCAAACGCCAGCGGGCGGGCGGCGGCGGCGCTGGGTTCAGGAACTCGGCATCCGGCAAGAGCCAACACGCTTCGCTCTTGGAGATCAGCTCGAAGAGCTTGGGATCGGCAGACGCGACCCGTTCGAACTCTTCGAAACAGAGGCTTTGGTTGCCGTCATCGTCAGCCGTCGTCAAAAGCAGATTCGTGAGCTCCCGGACCCGTCCCGCGCGGCGCCGCGTCGAGTGTACGCCCGAGGCTTCCGAGCCGGCCTCTTCGTCGAGGTTCATGGCGATCATGCGCCGAATTTCTTCGGGCTCGATCCGGCCGTTGCCGTCCAGGTCGTGAATCTGAAAGGCCAAGCGCAGCTTGTCGCGCGTGCTACCAAAAACGAGCCGGCGCACGGCCGCCATGAACTCTTCGCGACTGACTCGACCATCACCGTCCGTGTCGAGGATGGCGAGCATGCGTTGCGCCAAGAACTCACTGCGAATGCGCAACGCGCGCTTCAGGTCACCCGCGTCTATCAGCTGATCGGTGCCAGCGTGGCCCTGGAACGCGCTCGATAGCGCGTCGAGCAAACGCGGATCGAGCGAACGCGCCGGCCGTGACGACGGCGGCGGCACCCCGAGCGGATCCTGCCTGAGTGGGTTTTGTGCCACGCTCCTCGAACCTTGCTGGGCAGGAGCATGCCCAGCAATGGGTATTGTGCCAAGGGTCCATGGCAATCCGCTCGCGCCGGAGGGCACACTTCCCTCATGAAACGGCGAGTGTTTAGTGGATTGTCGCTGCTCGGAGCCGGGCCGCACTCCATACTGTCTCGTCGAAGATGCGGATATTGGCGCAGCGAACATGCTTGGTCGGGCTCGCCGTGGCGACGGCCGCTTGCCCGTGCACCGCGCAGGACGTGGGCGCGACCGCGCAGGCGGACGCCTACCCGCGCACCGAAATGCTGTACCGGCAGGACCAACTGGCGGTGATCGGCGACGTGCAGCGCACTTCCTTTTGGGGGCGCTTGGTGTTCGCCGAAAGCAACCTGCCCGAGCAGCAGCGCTTGGTCGCTGATCTGGCGGAGCAGCCATTCCGCGCGCTCGTTTTGTTGGGCGACATGGTCTTTTCCAACGGAGACGACAATTGGAACTACTTCGACGAGCTGATGTCTCCGCTGCGACGCGAGCAGGGCGAGGCCGCGTCGCGCTGGTTTTTCCCGGTGATGGGCAACCACGATTACATGGGCAACCGCGAGCAAATAGCTCGCCAGTTGACGCGACGCTTCCCAGGCTTTCTCGAGCATACGCACTATTCGTTCGATTGGCATCACGTGAAGATGATCGTGCTGGACGGCAATCGCCGAAAGCTGTGCGCCTCTCCTGGCCTCGGCGCGCACGCTTGTGAAACGGAATGGCAAGCGCAGCTCCAATGGCTCCGTGCTCAGCTGCAAGCGGTCGACCGCGCGCCAGCGAAAGAGCAGTATGGCGCTTTGCTCTTCGTGCACCAATCTCCGTATACCCAAAGTCCTCTGGTCGCGGGCGATCAGGCTGACGCACGTGGGTTCGCAAAGGAGCTGTTCGACAGCCAGCGCGGCCTAGCGTTGATCTCCGCGCACGCACATGGCTTCGAGCGCTACGAATTTCGACGTAACGCAGCCGATCCGCGGCCCGCCAAGGTGTTCATCGTTTCGGCGGGCGGCGGCGGGCCTCGCCCCCATTGGCGGCGCGCGGGTGCTCCACCGGATTTGTCACAGCTCGCTTGGCCGCGCCCTTTCAACTATCTGCTCCTGCGCCAGGACGAAAAAGCGGTTTACGTGAACGTGCGCGGACTCGAAAAGGGAAAACAAGGGGTCGTGCCGCTGGCTACGGAGAACGTAACCCTCGCGTTTCGCTGAGCGAACAACCCTACTGCCCCATGCATTCGGGTAGCGGCGTCGACTTCACCGAGTGCTCCTGGTCGCGCATCTTCATTTCATACTTGCCGTAGGTCCGGGCAAAGATCTGCGATGCCTCGAAGCGATGACAGCTGGCGCACAGCTCACCTTCGACCAAAATGGAGCAGGCGGGCTCGTCACGAAAAGTGTCCGGAACGATGCACTGCGGATAGCGAACCGAAAGCTCGGCAGCCGTGTCGACGGGCCCCGCGTCCGAGCGGGACGCGCCGCCACGGAGGCGAAAGCGGAATTCGCATGGATCGCTTCGCCGGCAGAGTGAGCCGGGCACGAGCGTGCCCTCGAGCCGAACGGTTCATCGATGACCGGATGCGCGACGAACTCCGCCACCGAGCGTGCGTATACCGGCTTGGCCCGGAAAAAGCCGAATACGACCACCAGGATCACCACGCTGAGCAGCACTGTGCCCGCAAGCAACTTTCGACTCATCTGCCGCTCGTAAGCAGATCTCGTTCCAAGAGCGAAAGTCCGCGCCCAGTCGAGTAGTGGACACGCATTTGGGGGAGCGGAACCACGTCGCGCCGCTCAACACTGGGGCGAAGCCCCCAGGACTAAGACCAATACCTGCGTGATAAGCTCGACCGCGATGAAGCTCTCCAATTATTTGTTCTTCCGCGAAGGCTGCGAAGCAGCGCTCGCCTTCTACACGGCCTGCGGGTTCGGTTCGGTCGCGCTATTGGTCCGTTACGACGCGGGGCCGATGCAGGGCAAGGTAATGCATTCTCTATTCAGCGGGCCGGGGGTGAACTTTTTTGCATCTGACAATGACGATGCCGAGCCCATGCGGGGTTCGGCGATGATGTTCGAACTCACGGATCGAGCTCAGACGGAGCAGCTCTTCGCCCGCCTATCCGTCAATGGGTGCATCACTACCCCGCTGGGCGTGCAGCCGTGGGGTGATTTTTACGGTAAATTGACCGATCAGTTCGGAGCGCAGTGGATGTTCAATTGCAGCGCGCCGGCATGAAGTTCACGGTTGCCCGACTTCGCTCGGGAAATGCACGGCCGTAAACAGGAAGCCATCCTGCTCACGCCAGCGGCCTCGAAAGCAGTCGCCCGCGGCCAGCGGCCCCGCGTCGATCAGCAACCGCGCTGCGAAATCGCCCTCGGGCTCGAGCTCCAAGGAGACGTCGAAGAAGCCGAGAAACTGGCGAGTACGGTAGAACTGGCACTTGTAGAAGGCTTCTTTGGCAGAGAAGATCAAACGCGCCGCGAGCAGCGGCGGCAGCGACCGGAGCGCGCTCATTTCCGCTTCGGTCGCGACGCGCTCCGCAACCGGGCGCTGCAGAGGTGCCGCGGGCTCGACGTCGATGCCAACGCCCGCGTAGCTGCTTTGCCGGCCGACGGCGGCCACGCACAAACCGTGCGTGTGCGTAATGCTGCCCACCACTCCCGTCGGCCAAAGCGGTTCGCGCTGGCTGCCACTCAGCAGCGGGCTATCGGCGAACCCCAAGCGACGTAAAGCGGCGCGAGCGCACTGCCGGCCCCGAGCAAATTCGAGCCGGCGCTTTTCGACGGCAGACGCCACCAACGCGAGCTCTTCCGGGAACAAGGGCGAGCTCGGCTCGCCCGGATCGCCCGCTTCGATCGCGAAATCACCGGGCAGTGCGTCAACGAACATCACTTGGGTCCGCGCGCGATCGCCGAGGGGTCGATCCCCAGCTCGTGCACGAGGAAACCCCACAGATCCGCCCATTCCTCGATTTGCTTGCTGACCGGCTTACCCGCGCCGTGGCCGGCTTTGGTGTCGATGCGGATCAGGATCGGCGCCGCGCCCGCTTGCGCGTGTTGCAAGGCAGCGGCGAATTTGTAGCTGTGAAGGGGGACCACGCGGTCATCGTGATCGGCGGTGTAGATGAGTGTGGCTGGGTAGGCCGTGCCCGGTTTGGTGTTGTGGTACGGCGAGTAGGCGCGGAGGGCCGCGAATTCAGCCGCGTCCTTCGGTGAACCGTAGTCCGATTCCCAAGCCCAGCCGATCGTGAATTGATTGAAACGCAACATGTCGAGCACGCCGACCCCGGGCAGCGCTGCACCGAACAGCTCCGGGCGCTGAGTGAGCGCCGCGCCGACCAAGAGTCCGCCGTTGCTGCGACCGCCGATCGCGAGCTTCGACCTTTGGGTGTAGCCGTTTTTCGTCAAGTACTCGGCCGCCGCAATGAAGTCGTCGAAGACATTTTGTTTGTGCAGCTTGATGCCGGCATCGTGCCACTCTGCGCCGAACTCACCTCCGCCTCGCAAGTTGGGTACGGCCAAAATACCGCCGAGCTCCAGCCAAACCAAGTTGGGCACGCTAAAGCTGGGCGTGAGTGAGATCTCGAAGCCGCCATAGCCGTATAGGTAGGTCGGGGTGTTGGGATCGCGGGCGAGCCCCTTGCGCGCGCACAAGAACATCGGGATCTGAGTGCCATCGGCGCTCGGGTACCAAACTTGTTTGGTCTCGTAGTTTGCGGGGTCGAAAGCGACTTGGGGACGGCGCCAGAGGCTGGTTTTGCCTGACTGAACCTCCAGCTTCCAAATCTCGGTCGGGACCGAGAAATCCGTATACCAGAAGTAGGTCTCGCGATCGCGGCGCTTGCCCGAGAAGCCGCCCGCGCTGCCGATCCCAGGCAGGGAAAGCTCACGTTCGAGCGTGCCGTCGAGAAGATGGATCGTGACTTTGGTGTGCGCGTTTTCCAGCCGCGTCACGATCAGGCGTTCACCGACGACGCTCACCGACTCGATCGTGTCGGGTCCGGTGGGGATCAGCTCGCGCCAAGCCGCCTTCTGCGGCTGATGCACGTCGATCGCGATCACGCGCCGACGCGAGGCAGAATCATCGGTCAGAAACCAGAGCGTGTCGCCCTGGTTACCCAGAAAATCGAACTTGGCCGTGAAGCCCGGCAAGAGCTCGATGGTTTGACGAGCCGCTGCGGCCAGGTGCAGATCTTGAATGAAGACGCAGTTTTTGGGATCGGTACCGACGCTGACCGACAAAACCAACCAACGCCCATCCTCACTGACGTTGGCGCTGAAGCCCCACTCCTTGTGATCGGGTCGGGCGTAAATCAATGCGTCGGCGGACTGCGGATCTCCGAGTCGGTGATAGTACACCTTCTGGTCGTAATTCTGACCCGTTAGCTCGGCGCCCGACTTCGGCTCATCGAAACGTGAGTAGTAAAAGCCTCGATCGTCGTGGCTCCAGCTGGCACCGCTGAATTTCACCCAGCGCAAGAGATCCGCGCTATCGGTCGCGGTTGCGACGTCGCGCACGCGCCAAACCTGCCAGTCGGAGCCCGCTTCCGCTAGGCCGTACGCCATCTGCTTGCCGTCGTTACTGAAGGCGAGCGAAGCGAGCGCTACGGTGCCATCCTTGGATAGCGCGTTCGGATCCAGCAGCGGCTTGCGGTCGCCAGCTGGGTTTAGCGTGTAGAGGACCGCCTGGTTCTGCAAGCCGTCGTTGTGGGCGACGACCAAACGCGCGCCCTCCAACGAGGGGGCGCCCCAACGCTCGTAGTTCCAAAGCTCCCGCAGTCGACGCTCGAGCGCTGCGCGTGCGTCGATTTTGGAAAATTGCGCGGCCGTCAGCGTGTTTTCAGCGTCGATCCAGCGGCGGGTCTCGGGCGAGTCCATCGCTTCCAGCCAACGGTAAGGATCCGCGACGGGCACGCCGTGGTACTCGTCTTGCTGCGCGCCGCGTGGCGCGTCCGGATAGCGGAGGCCAGATGTAGCGCTGGACACGGCGGGAGCCGCGGGCGCAGCGACTCGAGTCATCGGCTCACCTGGACCTGCGGGGCGAGCGGGGCGACAGCCGAACGATAAGCCGAACAGACCAAGAGCAGCGAGCAGAGCACGGGACATGACACCCGGCAGACTCTACCAGCGCCAATCGGAGGCGCCACGAGAACCAGTCGAGGGCGGACATGCCTTCGACTCGTACTGTCGAATGCCCAATGGACTTGTTCATGCCCCCCCCGGAAAGGTAACCGTGAAAGCTCAATTTGAAGTAGTTGGCGTTGGAGAAAACAGAGGTGGGATACGCAATGCCGACCCGCGGATTGATCACAGCCGAACTCGCGCCGGCGGCGAACGAGCCAATCGAGCGCACCCCAATCGTCGTTCCATTTTCATTCGTGCTACGCAATGCACCATCGCCTGCGCGTGGTTCTAGTAACGCACTCCTCGTACTTCTCTCGACGAGCTCCGCCGGCAAAGAGCGGCGGCGGCGATCCGCCGAACGCCACAGAGCGGCTTTCGCGGGCCGCTAGCGCGGCGTGCGTTCGTCAGCCATACGGCGCGCGCGCCACGCGTCGATGCTGTAGCGTCCCGGGGCGTGCGTGGTGAGATGCACGCAGACGCCGAACAAGCACAGGTTCTTGACGAGATTCGAGCGCTGGAAGACCGTCCACAGCCAAGCGGCGTCTTTGGGGATCCCGGGCGGAACCTGGAACACACCCGGCAAATGCACGGCCAAGGTCACGATGAACAGAAACGCACCGAGTAGCCGCGCCCCGAGCTGGATGCGATAACCCGTGAGGATGGACACGCCGCCGATCAACAGCACACAACCGCTGAAGCGTGAGGCGAGCATGGGGTAGCCGACCCAAGCCGGCATGAAGTGCTGAATCAGGCGGTCGTCCAGCAGGTGTTCACTGCCCAAGCCGAGAAAGATCGACGAAAAAAGGCCGCGAAAGATCAGGTCACGCGTGTCGTTGCTGATTCGTCGCTCGAAATCGGCAATCAGGCGCAGCATGAGGCTGGCTCAACGGCGCCCGGGCTTGGGCAACGCGGCGTGCACGGCCTGCTGGATGTCACACAGGCGGACGGCGGTGAGCGCTTGCGCGTCGTTGCTGACGAGCTCGAAGCGATCGTGGGCGACCCCGGCTTCAGTGCGAATTTCGGACGCGTGAATGTGCACGTTTTGAGCGGCGAGCGCGTTGGTGATTGCGTTCAGCAAGCCCTCCGTATCGGGCGCCTCGACGAGCAGCGTTGCTTCGTCGCGGCGGAGCGCCTCGAGTTCGAAGTAGACGCGCGTCACCGGAGAATTGGACGGCGGGGCCGCGCTCGGCCGTGATGCGGCGAGCACGTCTTCCGCCACGAGTTCGGACAGTGTTTGCAGGAATGCGGCGAGCTCGGCTGCGCCCACTTCGGCGCCTGCTCCAGGCTTTTCGTGCTGCAGCTCGAAGAAATCTACGGCTTCCGACCGACCGTCGGCGCGCTTTCGGCAATACACTTTGGCATTGCGAATACTGAGCCCGTGAACCAACAGCGCGTCAGTGACCAGTGCCAGCAGCCCTGGACGGTCCTCAGCCACGACGCACACCTGCTCACCAGAAGCGCTCGCGCAAATTTCGCCGTGGACCAAGCGCGCCCCCCGGCGTGCCACGACCTGCGCATGCTCGGCCACCTCGGTGCTCGCAAAGGCTTGGGCATAGGCGGCAGGCATGGATTGTAGAAACTCTGTCATTTTCGGATCGTTGCGAGTGCGTGAAGAAAGGCTCCAGGCTTTCCGCAGTCTTTGCCCGGGCCGAGCGAGAGAGCAAGATCGTTCGCGGAGACCGCCGCTAGCGGGCCGATTCTTTGTTTCGGGAGCGCGTGAAACATCGGTGACGGCGCCATTTTTGGAGGGGTGTCGTGCGCCGTGAACTGGGCGCCGTCCTTCGTAATATCGTCCCGCGCAGTGTGCGCAGGAGCTCCTGCCGCGCTGCCGTAGTCCGCGCACCACGTCCGCGAGTGGCTTGCGCTCCCAAGCGAGAACGGCGCTGGCTGAGTCGTGCCCGTGTTGCGGAAATGCTCTCGGGTGAGCCGCTGCGCTTGCAGGCAGAACTCGAAGCACAATTGAGCTAGAGTTTCGGTTTGCATGGGAGGCGGATCGGGCGCGCTCAGCGGCGAACAACAACACGTCATCGAGCTCAAGGCAGCGTCGCGCGCGATTGCCGTTTCATTGGTGGCGTTGGGCTGCGCCGTACTTTTCGGCTGGCTCGTCCGCTGGCAACTGCTGATCAGCCTGAGTCCACGCTTTGCGCCGATGAAGCCGAACACCGCAGTCGGCTTTTTGTGTGTAGGAGCCGCCCTCTGGTCGCTCCACGGCGACGCGGAGAACCGTCGGCGACTCGGACGTCGATTGGCGTGGGCCGTGCTCATGCTCGGCGGTCTGACTTTGGCGGAGCACGTCTCCGGCTGGAACCCCGGCATCGACCGACTGCTGTATGGCGGCGCAGATCCTGGCCGCTGGCCGGCGCGCATGTCAATCAGCGCGACCATCCACTTCATACTGCTCGGCTGCGCATTGCTGCTGATCGATACGCGCGTGGGGCGCGCTCGACACCGGCCGAGCGAGTGGCTCGCGCTGCCCGTCGGTCTCTCGTCGTTCGCGGCGTTGCTCGGCTACATGTACGGCGTGGACTCGCTGTACGCAATCCGGCCGTACAGCTCGATGGCCTTACACACCGCGGTCGCCTTCGAGCTGTGCGCGTTCGGCATTCTGTTCGCTCGTCCCGATCAGGGGCTGATGCGCGTGGTGAGTAGCTCGGGGCCGGGAGGGTTGCTCGCACGCACGCTCTTGCCGCCGATCGTCTTGCTACCAGTCTTGCTCGGCTGGCTGCGCGTGAAGGGTCAAGATGCAGAGCTGTTCGGAACCGCTTTTGGCACGGCCGTGTTCGTGGCCTCGTGCATGGTCTGCTTATCGACCTTGGTCATCTCGACCGCCAAGGCGCTGCATACGTCCGATCTCGAGCGCCGCCAAGCCGAGCGTAAGCTACAAGAGAGCCAAGACCACTTGGCCATCACCCTGCAGAGTATCGGCGATGGCGTGATCACCACCGACATCGAGGGGCGGATCACGAGCATGAACCCGGTGGCGGTGGAGCTCACCGGGTTTCCGCTCGCGGATGCCCTGGGCAAACCCCTGCAAAGTGTGTTTCAAGTCCTGAACGAAGACACCCGTGAGCCAATTGCCTCGCCGCTCGAGAGCATCCTGACCGAAGGGTCGGTGATGGTGCGGCCTCTGCACACGGTGCTCGTGGCGCGCAACGGCAGCTCGCGCGCGATCGCCGACAGCGGCGCGCCCATCCGCGACGCACAGGGCGCGCTGCGCGGGGTGGTGCTGGTGTTTCGCGATCAGACCGACGAGCGCGACGCAGAACGAGCGCTGCTCGAGAGCGAGACGCGCTTCAACCACCTGGCCTACTCCGGGATTTTGGGCATCATCATCGCCGACCTGGATGGCAAGATCCACGAGCTGAACGATGCCTTCTTGCGCATGCTGGATTTCACGCGACAAGATTTCGATCTCGGTCGCATCAAGCTCTGGGAGCTGACACCCCCGGAATGGAAGGCGCAGGACAAGATCGCGCTCGAGCAATTCAAGGGCGTAGGCAGCATCCGCGCCCGCGAGAAGGAGTACTTTCGCAAGGATGGCTCGCGCGTCCCGGTGCTAGTCGGCGCGGCCATGCTCGACGCGCCGCGCTTCATCGCTTTCGCGCTGGATTTGACCGAGCAACGACGCGCCGAGCAGGTCGGCGCGCGAGCCATCGCTACGGCCCAGCAAGAGTCGGCCAGCCGTGCGCGCGTCGAGCAAACCCTGCGCCAAACCGAAGAACAACTGCGCCAGTCGCAAAAAATGGAAGCCATCGGCACTTTGGCCGGTAGTGTGGCTCACGATTTCAACAACCTATTATCGGTGATCATCAGCTATTCGGACTTGTTGCTCGACGGTCTGCCCGCCACGGATCCGATGCACGCCGACCTCGAGCAAATTGCGCGCGCCGGCAACCGTGCAGCGGATCTGACTCGGCAGCTGCTCGCCTTCAGCCGACAACAGGTGCTGCAGCCGAAGGTGGTCAACATCAACGAAGCCATCACCGGTATGGCCAAGATGCTGAGTCGATTGATCGGCGAGGACATCGAGCTCACGCTGCTCGCGGGGCGCGGCCTCGGGACGGTGTTCGTCGACCCCGCGCAGATCGAACAGGTGGTGCTGAACCTGGTCGTGAATGCCCGCGACGCCATGCCGCGCGGGGGCAAACTCACGATCGAGTCTGCCGACGTCGACCTCGACGAGCGCTACGCGTCCGAGCACTTGGGCGTGGACCCGGGCCCGTATGTCCTGTTGAGCGTCAGCGACACGGGTGTTGGCATGGACAGCGCCACCCAATCACGGATCTTCGAGCCCTTTTTTACCACGAAAGATCGCGGTAAAGGCACGGGGCTGGGACTGTCCACGGTGTTCGGGATCGTCAAGCAAAGCGGCGGCAGCATCTGGGTCTACAGTGAGCCGGGCGAAGGCACGAGCTTCAAGATCTACCTGCCGCGGGCCGAGACCAAGGTGCATAGCCCGGAGCGGACGACCCTCGCCCCATTCACGCTGCGCGGCGTGGAGACCGTGCTTCTGGTCGAAGACGACGAGCAGGTGCGAGAGCTAGCCTGCGTGATCCTGCGAAAACACGGCTATCACGTGATCGAGGCGCCCACCGGCGGTGACGCCGTGTTGATCTGCGAGCAATACGAAGGGGCAATCCACCTGCTATTGACGGACGTGGTGATGCCTCGCATCGGCGGCAGGCAGCTTTGGGAGCGCTTGGCGCCGCTCCGGCCCGGAATGAAAGTCCTGTTCATGTCGGGATACACCGACGATGCCATCATCCACCATGGCGTGCTGAGCTCCGAGTTCGCTTTCGTGCAGAAGCCGCTGATGCCGCTCGTGCTGTTGACGAAGCTCCGCTCGGTGTTGGACGGCCAACACCCGAGCAACACTCCGCCGGCCCCGGACTCGAAGCTCACCGCCCAGGGCAGGGACGTGGACGTGGGTTAAGGCGTGCTCGGCTTGGCGTCGAGCACCTGCCGCACCTTGCGCGCCATCGACTCGGGCGTGAGCGGCTTCTGCAGATAGGCGACTCCGGACTCCAAGATCCCGTGCTGCAGCACGGCGTCGTCGGTGTAGCCAGACATGAACAACACGTCGATGCCCGGTCGCATGCCACTGATCCGTTCGGCAATTTGCCGGCCGCTCATGCGCGGCAAGACCACGTCGGTCAAGAGCAGGTGAATTTTTGCCGGGTGTTGTTCGGCGATCAGCAACGCCTCGCCGCCATTCGAGGCCTCCAACACCACGTAGCCTTGGCGCCGCAGAATGCCGCGTGCCACGGCGCGCACTTGGTCGTCGTCGTCGACCAAAAGCACGGTCTCGTGCCCGCGAGTATCGCCCGCCAGCGGCAGCTCGGCGACGTTCGCCGCGGCTTCGCCTTCTGCGCGCGGCAGATACACCCGAAATGTCGTGCCCTGATTGGGCTCGCTGTACACCCAGACGTGACCCGCGCTCTGTTTGACGATTCCGAACACCATGGACAAACCGAGGCCGGTGCCCTTGCCTCGCTCTTTGGTGGTGAAGAACGGTTCGAAAATCCGGGCCACGGTCGCGCGATCCATGCCTTCCCCGGAGTCGGAGACGGCCAACATCACGTACGACCCCGCGCTCACTTCATGGTGCGCCGCTGCGTACTCTTCGTCCAGATCGACGTTCTTGACCTCGATCGTGAGTTTGCCCCCGCGAGGCATCGCGTCGCGCGCGTTGACGGCCAAGTTCATCAGCACTTGCTCCAGCTGACCCGGATCGGCGCGCACGTTCCATAGCTTCGCGGCGTAGAGAAGCGTCAATTCGACATCGGCGCCGATCAGCCGCCGCAGCATCTTCTCCATGCCCAAGACGAGCTGGTTCAGGTCGAGTAATCTGGGTTCGAGCGCCTGCTGGCGACTGAAGGCGAGCAGCTGGCGTGTGAGCGCGGCCGCACGTTGGCCCGCGAGCTTGATTTCACCGATATCGGCGGCGATCGGATCATTGGATTTCAAGTCTTCCGCGAGCATGTTGGCGTAGCCCAAGATCACCGACAGCACGTTGTTGAAGTCGTGGGCAACACCGCCTGCCAGTCGCCCCACGGCTTCCATCTTCTGCGCATGTTGCAGCTGCAGCTCGGTGCGGGCCAGCGCCCTTTGCGTCTGGACGTTCTCGATCGCGATCGAAGTCGAGTCCGCCAGTGCCTGGAGTAAGCGCACCTCGGCATCGGTCGGCATGCGCTGGGTCGCCCAATAATTGCCGATCGCACCGATCGGCGCCGCGGTGCGGATCGGCACCATGGCCAGACTTTTGACGAAGGTCGGTCGGTAAGCGTCCGCGGGGATGCGTGCGTCCGCGTAGATGTCCTCGATCACGGCCGCTCGCGCATTCAACATCGCCCAGCCACTGATACAGGCCGAGAGCGGAAAGCGCATGCCTTTCCACAGCGGCGCGATCGCGTCTTCATCGGCGTAGAAACACTCGTCGCCGTCGCGCAGCACGAACGTCGCACCGTCCGCGCCAGTGAGCGCGCGGGCGGCCTTTCGCACGATGACTTGAATCGCCTCCAAGCTTCGAGCCCGCGACAGCTCTTGAACGACTAGGACGAGCCGCTCCATTCCGCGCACATAGCTGTCCTCGAATTCGCCCATCGTTTTCTGTTTACGGCTGTCGAAGCCGACTATTGAGCCGGAAAACGCGTACAAAACCGCCTCAGGTCCGCGAGGGAGCCCGTGGCCGTTACGGCCCAGGTGTGTGCGACGGGGGCGATGTCGCGCGCGCGGAAGTGGAAGGGCTAGCACTCTTGCCCTGCAGCTTGCTGCCAGCGCGCTCGAAAGCACGGCCGGTCGCATGACCTGCGCTATCGAGCGCGTGGCCCGTCTTCACGGCCGCGCCCTCGAGCGCCGTACCGGTTTTTTCCGCTGCCGTGTCGACCCCTTTGCCGGCGCGCTCCATGGGCCCCGCCGCGCCATGGTCGTGATGGCAAGCGGCAAGGAGCAGTAGCGTCAGCAGCGCAGTTTTTGACATGAGCACTGGGATCGTAATCCCGGTGTCGCGCTCGTCTAGGGCCCGCCCAGGAATAGTTCGGGTACCCGTGTCCGCGCCGTCTTTGTGGCCCCATGTCCCGTCGTGTCCGTACCCTAAAAACCGTGCCCGTGCCCACTCCCCTCCGGCTCTCTCCATTGATTGATGGTCACGAGGCCCGCTCATCACACCCAGCCTTCGGCGTCCAGGTCAGGAACCCAGCGGCAGCGTGAGGTGCGTGGCTGGTTCGCGAGCGCCCCCCCATTCACCCGTACCGAGAGTGGGGCACGGGCACGAGCACGCTTACGGCAGAGAGGCGTCGGCCGAGGCACCAAGGTTAGAGCGTGCGTTTGAGCCAGTCTCGCAGGGGCTTCAGGAAGGTTTGCCTCCATTTGAAGCCGAAATACGGGTCGGCCTCGCCAAACTCGGGGTGATGCTCGATATTTACGTGGGCGGCGTGCTCGAACAGCGACACGGTGTCGAACATGGCCGGGCCAAAGCCCGTTCCTTCCACGTACACCAGCAAGTTCCCACGAAACGCACCGACGTCGTCGTAGTGGCTGTCGTCTCGCCCGGCTAGACCGCACGACAAATCGCGCAGCGCAGCCAGTGAGCCGTAGTTGTCGAACAAAGGCCCGACGAGCTCCAAGCGCTGCTCGTTCGTGTACACGAAGCGCTGGGCCGCAAAATCCACCTTGGTGCGGATGAAGCCCGGAGTCGGAGAGAGCGCGCCGACCGGCGGCGGCGTACCGAAAACATAGAACATGGATTGTCGATTCGTGGTACCCGGCGGAAACGCCGGGATCGGCGAGAGTCCAGAAGGATTGGCCTGGGCCAACTGCAGCACGGTACCGAGCACGGCCGAGCTGGGGTCGAATACGGCGCCGCCCGCGATCGCGCCCTGGAGCGTGGTACAGATGGTGTCGTTGTGGGCCCGGATCACCGGATCTTCGGTGAAGAACGTGCCCTCGTACAGAAATACGCCAGCGAACTCGCGCGGCGCGCGGTCGATCGTCGCGAGAGCGGCGTTGGCGCCTGCGGAAAAGCCGCCCAGTACCGGCTTTTGCCACGGATTGAAGGACTTGAGGAGAGACAGCGCAAACAGCGCGTCCTCGGAGAACGCGTCGAAGTCCCAATGCGCCATTGCGCTGCAATCGGTCCCCGATTCGCAGGCGCCGATCGGCAAGCGAGTGCGACGCTGATCGACCAGCCACACGTCGTAGCCCGCCTTGGCCAACTCGCCCGCCGCCGACTTCGCATACTCGCCCGTTTCACTGATTTCGTAGAACTGACCAGGCAGCAAAAACGGACTCAGCAGCAGCACCGGACCCGCGCCTCCGCCGTGCGTTTCACTCACGTGCGTGATGGCGAAGCGATTCAGCGGCTGATGATCGACTTCGACTTGGTACACCACGCGCTCGAGCGAGGGGTGGGGGTGCGTGACGTTCGCCGACAGCACATCATAGGCGCCGAGGGCATTGAGCGAGCAAGCGGCAAGCAGAGCTGCGGGTCCAATCATGCCCTCGATAGTAAGGGAGCTGAAGCAGCAGAGTCCCTAGGCATTTTGCGAACGCTTGAATTGCATCAAATTGAGAAAGCGACTCATAGCGGGAATCATCACTCCTTAGGTATGACATCCGCAGACATCGTATCACTGACTCGGCTCGTCGCGCTCGCGGGGGGTTCGTTTCTCCGGGCTCACTTCTCGCGCCGGCCTCAGCCGACCGCGCGCTTGTACGAGTCGAGCACCTCGCGCACGCGGCGAGCCAACAGCTCGGGCACGATTGGCTTCTGCAAATATGCAATACCGGAATCGAGGATCCCGTGATGCACGATCACGTTCTCGGTGTAACCGGACATGTACAGCATCTTCATCTCCGGCCGCCCCGCAGCCACCCGTTCGGCCAACTCCCGTCCACTCAGTTGCGGCATGACCACGTCGGTGAGCAGGAGATGAATCGTGCGCGGGTGACGTTCACAGGTGAGCAGTGCCTCGCCCGCGTTGCGTGCCTCGATCACGTGGTAGCCGTAGCGGCGCAAGATCGCCAGCGCGACGCGCCGCACTTCGTCTTGATCTTCCACGAGCAGGATGGTCTCCGTGCCCTGCAGCGTGATCGGTTCGATCCGCTCCGGCAGCTCGTTGTCTTCCGCGTCCGTGGCCGGGAAGTAGATCTTGAAAGTCGAGCCCCCGCCGGGTTCGCTGTAAACCCAGATGTGCCCGCCGCTTTGCTTGACGATCCCGAATACCGTAGACAGCCCGAGACCCGTGCCCTTGCCGACGGCCTTGGTCGTGAAGAACGGCTCGAAGATGCGCGCTTGTGTCTGCTGGTCCATGCCGATCCCGGTGTCACTCACGGCCAGCATCACGTGCGTGCCGCTGGCAACGCCGAAGTGCTCGCTGGTATACGAATCGTCGAGCTCGACCTCCTTGGTCTCGATCGTCAGCTTCCCGCCGTCCGGCATGGCGTCCCGCGCGTTGATCACCAGGTTCAGCAGCACTTGGTCGATCTGGCCCGGGTCGACCTTCACGCGCGCCAAGCTGCGCGCGTAGTGAGTCACGATCTCGATGTCTTCGCCGAGCAGCCGGCGCAGCATTTTCTCCGACTCGATCAGCACACCGTTGAGATCGAGCACGCGCGGGGCCAGCACCTGTTGCCGGCTGAAGGCGAGCAGCTGCTTGGTCAAGTCCGCGGCTTTTTCGCCGGCCCTGCGGATCGACTCGATGTCTCCGCGCAGCGGGTCGATCGGCTTCAAGTCACTCAGCAGCAAATCACTGTAACTCAAAATTACCGACAACAGGTTATTGAAATCGTGGGCGACGCTCCCGGAGAGGCGGCCAATTGCCTCCATTTTCTGGGCTTGGCGCAGCTGCTCCTCGCTCCTCCGCAGCGCGGCTTCGGCGCGCTTTCGCTCGGCGAGTTCCGTTCTGACCGAGCTCAGCAAGCGCGCGTTGCTGATCGCCAGCGCCGCGTGATCGGCCAATGCTTGCGCCAGATCCCGATCCGTTTCGTCGAAGGGGGGCGAACTATCCAGAAATCGAACCAAGGCCAAAAGCCCGAAGGACTCGCCGCGCACGCGTAGGGCAACCAATAGCAAGCTGTGCACGCCGATCGTCTCGTAGGCATCCACGACATTGCGCGTTGCCGTCTGCCGCAGCTGCTCGTAGTCCAGCTTGGGGATCAGCAGTGCCTCCCCCGTTTCGAGCACCTGGCGACCGGCGGCGTGCTCGCGCAAGTGACGCGCACCGCTGATGTGCTCGCGCAGGCGCGCAATGGCCTCCGGTTCACGCACGCTCAACTCGAAGGGCAGGTGGGTCGCCACGGGCGAGAGCCAGCCATCTGCCAGCAGACGCACGACGCAGCCGTCCTTGACGACATCAGCCAAGGTCCGGGCCACTACTTCGAGCAACGCTTCGTAGTCCGTGGCTGCCTCTGCGAAGCCACGTAAAGCAGTAGAAAGAACGCGTTGACGATCCTCGAGGGATCGGATCCGGGCCGCCGTATCCACGTGTTGCAGCTTAGTCGACTCCGCCGACTTGGGCGCTGGCGGTTTTCGCCACGACGCGGTCCCCCTCCCCTCCGAGGGGTGATAACCTGCGGACCGTGGCAGGAACGAAACTCGAGCGCGTCATTCAGGCCCGGATGGAGCTGCGCAAGCGCTGGGAAGCACGCAGCCAAGCGACCCCAGGCCTGACCGATCCCAGTCCCCTCGGTACGGGGCCGAGTAATCGGCATGGCATGCCGAGATTGCCGGTCGGGCAGAGCGCCAGCAAAAAGTGGCCCGTGCTCGACCTCGGGATCTTGCCCGAGGTCACGCGGGAGTCGTTCCGTTTGACGATCGACGGTGCGGTCGAAGCGCCGGTCGTACTCGGCTTTCAGGAGCTGCTCGAATTGGAGCAGGTCGAAGACGTGAGCGATTTTCACTGCGTCACCACTTGGTCCAAGTTCGATCTCGCCTGGAAGGGCGTACGCGTGTCGGAGCTATTGGCCCTCGCCCGACCGCTCGACAGCGCTCAGGCGCTGATGGCACACGCGAGCGACCAATACACCACCAACATCGCGCTGGAAGAGGCGCTCAAGCCGGACGTCCTCCTGGTGTATCAGGTCGACGGCGCTCCCCTGCCTCGCGAGCATGGCGGTCCGGTACGCATGATCACGCCCCAGCTGTACGCCTGGAAGGGGGCGAAATGGATCAATCGGCTCGAAGTATTGACCGAGAACGCGCCCGGCTTCTGGGAGCAGCGCGGCTACTCGATGACGGCCCACCCTTGGCGCGACGATCGCTACGGCTGAGGCAGCTCTGTAGAACCGCTCGGCGACGAGCGGAAGACTGGCACTTGGAAGATCGCGCCGCGTCGCACTCTCGAAACCGAGGCGGGGCTAGCATTCGAGCGCATGAATCGGATCTCGCGCACGGATGGCAGCGCTTTCACGCGGCGGGGTGAGGCTTGGTCGGAGGCGACCGCGCTCGCCCCGGCGAGCTTTCGAGTGCGGCTGGGCGGCCCGTTCCGCGGCGCCTGGCTGGCCAATTTGAGCTGCCGCTTGGCCGAGCAGCAGATCTCGATTGATCACGTGCATGCCCGGCTCAGCACCGATTCGATCTGGATCGCAGAACTGCATTTGCTCGGCCTCGGCACCGGCCGGGACCCACTCGCGATCGACTATGCCACGCTGGCCGAAGAGACCGACATTCGTACCGAACCCGTGTTCGTGACCGATTCCTATCGGCTACTCGAGTCACGCGATTACGGAGGCTCGCTGATGCTCACGCTCGAAGCGCCCGACTCGGTCGGTCTGCTCGGTTCCCTGCTCATCCGCCTCGCGCTGCTTGGCCTAGTGCCGGTCGAATTGCACATCGAGACCAAAGCCGGGCGGGCCTACGATTCACTCTGGTTGTGCGCCGCTGGCGGTGGTCCTCCGACGCGCGACGCACGCGATGCAGTTGCTCAGCTACTCGATCGCAGCTGCAACATTCCATAACGCAAGTTGCAACAAAGGCTGCGGTCGGCATGCTGCAGATTGGCACGCATCAATTTGAGAATCGGAATCGCGCTTGTGCCAAGCCTCGTTGATCGGTGAAGATCTACGGCTTAGGGTCCGCCGGCACGCGCCGTTGGACGTGGGACGGAGTGCCAGACCTTGCCGAGCCTGACGCAGTATTCCGCTAGCGGGAGCGGTGCCATCCGAGTGCTCGTCGACGACGACAGCGTGCTCGTGCGAGCGCTACAACGCGTGCTGGGCTTGCAGGGTTTCGAGGTCGAGACCGCGCTCGACGGACGCTCCGCGCTCAGTCGGCTGGAAAACGACGAGTACGACGTGATGCTGCTCGATCTGCGCATGGGCAGTATGGACGGCATGGAGGTCTACGCCATGGCGCAGCAGGGCACGCCACCGGCCACCATCATTCATTCGGCTCATATCGACGTCCGCACCGCCGTCGTCGCCACGCGGGCGGGGGTGCAAGACGTGATGCAAAAGCCCGTGCCAGAAGAGGTGCTCACGGCGCGCATCCGGGAGCTCGCGGCACAAAGGCGCGCCACGCGCGAACGCAGCAGCGCGGGAGCTTCTCCGGCGCTGCTCGAAGAGTCACTGTTGCGCTTGGTGGGTGGGAGCGAAAAAGCGCGCGAGCTGCGCGAGCAAGTGCGGCGGGTCGCGCAGTTTCGCGATGTCCCCGTGTTGATTCAGGGGCCGACCGGAACCGGCAAAGAGCTGGTCGCTCAAGCCGTCCACGCACTCACCTGTCCGGACGAGCCGTTCGTCAGTGTGAACTGCGCCGCCGTGCCCGAACAGCTCTTCGAAAGCGAGCTATTTGGGCACGAAGCCGGCGCGTTCACCAGCGCCCGCTCATCGCACGTAGGCTTGTTCGAAGAAGCGGGGCGGGGCACGCTTTTTCTGGACGAAATCGGCGAGATGCCGCTCGCCTTGCAAGCCAAGCTGCTGCGCGTGCTGGAGATCCGTCAGTTCCGGCGGGTGGGTGGCACGCGCACGCGAGTATTTGGCGCACGCGTGGTCAGCGCCACCAATCGCCCGCTCAATCCCTCGCTCGGTGGCTCGATGCGTTCGGATTTATTCTTTCGGCTCGCCGGGTACGCCATTCGCACGCCGCTGTTGCGCGAACGAATCTCGGATATCCCCGAGCTGGCGAGGCATTTCTTGAACGAGTTCGGCAAGCGACATCAGGTTGGAAAGCCGAGCTTGAGCCCGGAAGCCCTGGAGGTGCTCCTCGCCTATCCCTGGCCCGGCAACGTGCGCGAGTTGCGCGCGGTGGTGGAGAACGCAGCGATCGTCGCCCACGATGGCCTGGTCCAACGTGCGGACATCGAGCTCGCGCTGCAAGGGCGGGGCAGCACGACTTCCTTGCCCTCGGAGTCCTGGCAAGGCCCGAGCCTCGCGCGCACCAGCCAAACCAACCAGCCGCCAGCGGCGTTACCCGAGCCGAGTACCGCGCAATCGGGCACGCGCCTCACCCGCCCCGCGTCACTCCCCAATCTACAGCGCGATTTGATCCTGAGGGCGTTCGAAGATTCACAGCACAACCTATCGCGCGCCGCGCAAGACCTCGGTATCCCCCGCTCCACCCTGCGCGCTCGCCTGAAACGCTACGGTGTTCGTTGATTCAGCTCGGAGCGCGCGCGGCGGGCAGGAGCGAAAAACGACCGGCAATGAAGCGTTCGAGCTCGAGCCGGGCCATCACCAAGTTGGTCTCGTCAGGCGCAAACACGAGCAACGCGAACTGCGTGAGCCCGCTGCCAATCGGCCTGATCACGTCGCAATAAGTGCTCGTCGAAAGCACCAGCTCTTCGATGCCCTCGTTGTCGCTGCATAGCTCGAGCGTGTTCAACTGGTGGCGCACGACCAGCGCCGCCGTGTGGGCCAGCTCGGCAACCGGGCAGCCTTCCTTGGCGGCAAATTGCAAGAGCAAGCCAGAGGTGGTCTCGACGATAGCGATGGCGCTCGCCCCGCTCGGTAGGGCAAACTCGCGGGCCTGCGGCAGATGCGTGCCGTTCGCCTGCGCTGGGCTCGGTTCAGCGCCCGAAGCGCTCGGCCGAAACGAGTAACGTGGGCCAGGGAAGCCCGAACCATTGCCCTCACTGGGCAGCGCGGCGTGGTGAGCCGCCTCGTCTTGCATCCGCATGGCCTCCATCACGATGAAGTTGAGCGACTTCTGGATCACGGGCGGCCCGAACTCGCCGTGTCGGGAAATCATGATGCTCGAGTTCGGCCAGGCGATGATTGAAATCGCCGCGTCTTCACCGCGGAGCTCCCCGCTGCGCGCGTCGATCAGTTGACCTTTGCGCACCACCAGCACGCCCAGCTTGTCATCGCTACGGATGGTCAGATTGCAAGTTTTTCGCTCCATTTCCATCAATTGCAGGAATGAGGCCAAGCTTACATTTTGCACGTGACCACGCACGGATTGGCTGAGCGCGTCGGTCAATCGGGCGAGCGCCTGCTTGGCGTCGAGCGGTTTGGTCAGATATTCGATACCGCCCAGTCTCTCCAAGCGCGTGGCGGTCTGTTCGGTGCCGAAAGCAGACATCGTGAACACGGCCACGTCCGGACAGTTACTCAGGATCCAAGCCACCAACTCGAAGCCATCCATGTCGGGCATCTGCAGGTCGGTGAGCACCAGATCGACCCCGTGCTCGGTCATCACTTGGGTCGCCTCGATGCCGCTACCCGCCGTGAGCAGCGTAAAATCGGGCCGCAGCCGCGAAAAGGCGCGCGCCAAAGCGCGGGCTTGCACGGCATCGTCGTCCACGATCAAGAGCCGTGTCACGCGGGGCCTCCGTAACGCGCAGCCGCCGCGATCACGCCGCTCGATTTGGCGCTGGTCTCCAGACGACTCAGCAAGCGCGCCGCTGCGGCCCGCGACGCGCACAGCCCCACGTATACGACATCTTTCGAGCGCCAAGCCACCAGCGCCAATTGCCCACCCCACGTGGCACGTGCCAACGACGCCTCGGGGTCGAAGGTGTGGGCCACATCGAAGAGCCCCGCGGTCCAGTTGCAGACTTCGACCAAATCGACGACCGGCAGGTCGCAGGCACGGTCCACCGCGATCACCAGCGCGCCCGCGGCGGCGTCGCTGCGTACGAAGGCCGCACCAAAGCTGTCGGGCACGAGGGTGTTGGCGAGCTCGATTTGTGCGGCGAGCGCCCGGGCAGGGTCATCGAGGGAGCCGAGCATGGCCAGCACTTCGCAAGGCGAGAACGAGAACTTCGGATCGTAGCCGGTGCGGGTGTGACTGACGAACGTTTCCGGCGCCATGCCGCTGCCCGCCAAGTGCGCGATCGCTTCGCCGTTGTACTTGAACAGCGCCACGCGTAGCCCGGCCTCGGTGACGAGCCCGCTCATCACCAGTGCTTCGCCAATCGGTTTACCGTCGCCTTTGCAACGACGGTAAATCTCCTCCACTGCCTCCCGCGGCAACGGAGGCGTGCTCTGATTGCGCAGGATATCGGTCAAGCGCAAGCGCATGGAGCGCGAGACCGCCCAGCAGATCTTGCGTGACTCGAGCAAAATCAGGCCCATTTCCCCGAATTTCAGCATCCCCGTCGAGCCCCGCGGCAAGTCGTCGACGAACGCGAGCAAGCGCAGTACGGAGGCGATCAACCCAGGGCTCGCCGGGATGCTCGGCAGCACACGACTCGATTCGCGCTCGACGCTCACTCGGCCCCCAATTCCGCGACCCGGGCGCGAATCGCCGACAGCACTAGACCAATACTGCTGCTTGCCGGGCACTCGGCGACCAAGGCAACCCCGGGCCGCCCAGGGAGCGGCTGGATCACGTGCAGGCTCTTGTCGGAGAGCAACAAGATCTCGCCGAAAGTGGCGTCGCCGGGCTCGCCGCCCAAACGCTCCGCGATGCGATCGAGGCAGGTGGGCTCGAGCGTGCCAAACAGATCGGGCAACGTGGCTGCCAACCCCTGGAGTCGCTCCCGCACTCGCTCGGAGGTGGCCGCGTCGAGCAGCGCGCCAGTGCGCAACGAGGCTGGCGCACATACCAGGTCGAGCGGATTGGACTCCAACCCGCCGCCCAGCGGCGGTCCGAGGGGGCGCATCACGGCATCCCCTCGCAGCCCGGCAAATACAGCGAAAAGCAGGTACCGCTCTCGTCTTCGGTCAACTCCAGCACGCCGTCGAGGCTCTCGGCGGCCTGTCGCGCAATCGCCAAACCCAGGCCGGGGCTGCCCTGTTTGGTGGTGAAGAACGGATCGAAAACGAAACTTCGCAAGTCCGGCGGAATGCCCGGGCCGTCATCCCAGACCCGAACACAAACGTAAAATGGTGTGCCCACGCGTGGGCTACGGGGTCGCGCCGCCGGAAACGCGGTCACGATCACGCAGCGCGGCGCGCTGGAAGCCTCCACCGAATTGAGCAGCAAGTTGACGAAGATCTGTTCGATCACGATCGGATTGCCCTTTACCCACTCGGCGCGAGGAGCAAAATCCATGCGCACCCGGTGCGTGCCTTCACGGTAGTGAGTGCGGAGCGAACCTAGCGCGCGATTCAATGCGTCACGCAGCAGCACCGGGACCGAGACGCTGGGACCCAAATGAGCGTAGTCGAGCAAGGCGTCGACCGTGAGTTGCAGACTGGCACTCGCCTCCGACAGATCGCGCACGGTCTCGGAGAGCACGGTCGGCGGAATGCTGCTACCGCTGACGTTGAGGAAATCGGCACTGTAGACCACGCTCGCCACCGAGCTGCGAATGTCGTGAGCGATACTGGCGACCAAGCGCTCCGTCGTGTCCAAGCGTTGACGATGCAGCCGCTGGGAAAGCGCGATTTGCTTGGCAGAAACCTCACGCATCAACAGCACGAACAGACCACGAGCCGCGTAATATCTAGTGAAGCCGATTACTTCTTGACGAGCGCTCGGAGGCCGCCATTCCACGGCCTCCCCATTCGCCGTGCGCTCGAGCAGGCGCCATAGCTCGGACGGGACCGGCGCCGGAAGCTCCTCGAGAATCGCCACGCGCCGGAGCAACGCCAACGCGGGTGTGGTCGCTGCTTGAAGCAAACCAGCATCGGTGCACAACGCAATCGGTGCTTCCACCGTTGCGATGTCGAGAGAGTGAGAAGGCGCGGCCGTCTCTCCGTCCAGCAAGCTGACTTCGCCCATCGCGCTTCGCATAGCAAGACGCGCACCACGACCCCTGCGACCCGAGAGTCGGTCGAGCGTCGGTCAATTGCCGCCTCCGCGAGCTCGCTGGCCAAATCGGACATGTCGGATTCGAATCCGACACGGGCAGATTGGACAGCAACTGTCCAAAGTTGCCGGCGCACATTGGAGCCATCGCGATCCTACGCAAATCTGAGTTTGGCGCGACGATTGCAGAAGGCTCGAACACTCGCAATCGGGCCGCAGGCACGACCGACATCGCCCGGATGTCAGGCTGAGGACGTCATTTCTAAGGAGGAAATCGTGTCAAATATCAAAGAGTCACTGACCAAGATCATGCAACTGGATGGCGCGATGGGCGCCTGCATCGTGGACAGTAATAGCGGCATGATGCTGGGTTCCGACGGTTCGGGTCCGATCAACTTGGAGGTCGCCGCGGCGGGCAACACGGAGGTGGTGCGCGCCAAACGCAAGACGATGAAAGCGCTGAACCTCAAGGACACCATCGAGGACATCCTGACCACGCTGCACGGCCAGTACCACCTGATCCGGCCGCTTTCGAGCAACGATGCATTGTTCATCTATTTGGTATTGGACAAGACGCGCGGCAACTTGGCGATGTCTCGCCATCAACTCGCTGCGATCGAAAAAGACCTGACGATCTGAATTCGACACGAGAAGGAAAGCCATGCCTAGCGAAAAACAATTGACAGAAGTACTCGAGAAGATTTCAGGCGACACCAACGGTTTCATCGCAGCGTCGCTCGTCGACCTGGACTCCGGCATGACGCTGGCGGTGAAGGCCTCGCGTACCGATTTCGATCTGACCGCCGCCAGCGCGTACAACAGCGAGCTGGTCAAGCAGAAGCTGAAGATCATGCGTACGCTCGGCCTCACGGGCACGATCGAAGACATGCTGATCACGTTGTCGGATCAAATCCACTTGGTGAAGCTCGTCGGTCCCAGCACGTTTCTTTACCTCGCGGTGGACAAGAAGCAGTCGAACTTGGCAATCGTGCGCACCGCGGTCAACAAGCACGCGGCCGCCTTGGTCTGAGTCGAATCGAAGGGTTGGCCGCGCGCGTTGCGCCTCTGGGCAGCGTGAGACGCGCGCGGTTCTCCGCCTCTTTGATGGACCACGGGCATCGGTCAGGCTCGAGCGAGAGGTGCGATGGCGATCATCGACGATACCAGGGGCGTGCTCGTCGTGCGAATCGTGTACGACGGCCCTGCCTTGTCGGGCAAGACGACGAGCTTGCGCGCGCTCGCCCGAGGTGTTTCGAGCAAGGTGGAATGCCCGGCCGAATTGGCGGGGAGGACGCTGTACTTCGACTGGGTCGATTACGTCGGCGGGCTGTTCGATGGTCGGCAAATCCGTTGTCAGATCGTGAGTGTGCCGGGACAGAAGGAGCTCGCGCAGCGTCGCCAACTGTTGATCGAAACGGCCGATGCCGTGGTGCTGGTGCTCGACACGCGCCAGATGGAATGGGAGTTCGGGCTCGGCTGGGTGCGGGATACGGCGCCGTTTTGCCGCGGGAAAAGCCCACCGGTGGGGCTCGTGCTGCAGGCCAACAAGCGTGACGCGCCCGATGCCGTCGCGACCGAGGAACTCAGACACGCCGTGAGCCGCATCGCGCCCCTGGCGGTCGTGCCCTCCACGGCCACCTCGGGGGAAGGCATCCGCGAGGCCTTCGTGCTCGCGGTCCGGCTGGCGCTCGATCGCGTGCGGGCGTTGGCTGCCGCAGGCCAGTTGCTCACAGGCAAGCCGGCCGAAGACGATGCGGCGCAGCTGTTCGAGCGCATGCGCGGCGTGGAGCGTGAGGCCGCCGCGCCGCTGAACGGAGCCCTCGCTCGATCGGCGCTGACCTCGCTGGAGACAGAGCTGGAGACGGAACTCGAATCGGCAAGGCTCGAAACGAACGCCGAACAGGCCAGCAACGACGAATCGGGCGAGCGCCTCTTCGTGCCCGACCCGATGATGCCAGGCGGCATGATCTGGCCACCCGTCGACGGGCGTACCTTACTGCACGAGGTCGCTTCGCTCGAGATTCGTCCGGTGCGCACGGGTCGCAGCGACTGGGCCGGCTCGGGCTCAGGCTTCCGCTTCCACTCGTTGGCGGCCGCGATCTTTCCCGACTCCCACAGCGCGCGCAACGAACTGCTCGAGTGGGCGCGCCTGCATTCTGCCAACACCGCGCATCTCTCGGCGGGCCGCGCGGTAATCCTCGCGGACGCCGGAAATGGCCGACTGAGACTTTGGCAAATCGTGCGCTCCGAAGCCACGTTGCGCGAGCGCTTGGCCAGTGCCTGTCAGTTGCCCGATGCGTCGCAAGTCGCCGATGAGCTGATCGGCGTGGCCATCCAGCTCGCAGTGGCCCGGGAGTCGTTCGCAGACTCGACCATCGATCTGCCGTGTACGCTTTGGACGGTCGGCTCTGGCGCTTCCTATCGACCCACGTTCGTCGGCTTGATGCCGAGCCGCGACAGCCAGCGGCCCGCCGAACCTCGCGGCCGCGAGCTACTGCAACGCGAGCTCTCGCCCCAACTGCGTGAATTGCGTCGCGCCCGCGTCGACTACGCCGAGGTCGTCTCGCGCGTCGTCTCCCGGGCCGAAGTCTCTGCCCGCGAAGCACCCGCGCGTTGGCTGGCGGAAATGGTGCTCAGCACCTAACGCGCTCAACTCGGCAGGCCTTTGCCGGCGGCTTCGGACGAGTCGGCCGTGCCGAGGTAGCGGCCATCGGCGATTTGCCCGGCGAATGCCTGCATTCTTTCTTGGACGGCTCGGAACTCGACGAACAAGGTGAGTTCTTCCCCGCCGCGCAGGATGCGAAGTTCGATGCCGTCGCTGCGGAGCGCGCGTGCGGCGAGGTATTCGTCGATGCCGGGCGTGCGCACGCCGTTCACGCCCAGCACGATGTCGCCGTAGCGCGCGCCTGCCTCGGCGCCGCTGCTTCCCGGAAGGCAGCCGAAGACGGGGACCCCCCGAACGGTGGCCGCGATTTCTTCGAGCTGCTTGCGTGAGATCATGGAACGACGCTCTCCTTGGCTGACGACCCCAAGCCTTTTCAAGCCACGTGCCAGCCGTGCCCAGAGGAATTTGTCCAATGATTTCACCGTCCGAAGCGCCCGGTGCCAGGCTCGATTTGTTTCGGTCGTCCCAGCCGGGGACAGCGATCGAGACAGGCCGCGCCGGATTTCGTCCTTATTGACCGCCGTCTTTGGCACTGCGAATGCGTTGCATGAACCACCACAAATGGCCCTCCAGATCGAGCGCGCCGTACGTGCGGTCGACCCAGTAGTCCTCGCCGTAGTCATTCGTGATCGGTTCGCGCACGACCTTGGCACCAGCGGCCAGCGCGCGCTGGTAGTGCAGGTCGACATCATCGACGAAGATCGCGCTGGCTTGAGTGATCCAGCCGGTCTGCTGGGGACTCCGATATAGGGCTTGCCACGCCTCCTTGCCGCCGGTGCCGCTGACCATGATCAATGCTTCACCGAAGCACAACTCGGAGTGGTGAATCACTCCGCCTTCGCCTTCGACCTTCAGTCGGACCTCGAAGCCGAATGCGCGACACAGCCAATCGATGGCGGCCCGCGGGTCGTCGCAGAAAATCGAACAGCTCAGGCGCGGCCAGCCGGCAGGGGTCGGTTTCATCGAAGTCCTCCTCGCTGATTCGATGACGCACCAACAACAGTGAGTCAATCCCGCTTCGGCAATGTGTCCGTTTCTGGCGCGTTCACGCGAGCTTGTCGAGCGCGATGCACAACGCCTCGCCCGCGTGGAAGTGGGCTGCTAGAACCGCTGCGTGGCAACGAACCTAGAGGTTACTCCCCCCAGTCGCGAACAGCTCGTTCACATGCTGTATGAGGCAGCTGAGCTCGAGCACACCTTGATGTGCACGTACTTGTACGCCGCGTTCAGCTTACGTAGCGGCGAAGCAGAAGGGCTGAGTGCCCGCGAAGCAGTCGCCGTGGCCGGCTGGCGGCGCGTGATCATCGACGTGGCCATCGAAGAGATGAGTCATTTGGCGGCGGTCTGGAACATCACGGCCGCTTTGGGCGGCGCGCCGCGTTTCGGGCGCGGTAACTTTCCGCTCGATCCGGGCAATCTGCCGGCTGGCATCGTGGTCAAGTTGGCGCCCTTCAACGAGGCCGTGATCCAGCACTTCGTGCACCTGGAGCGACCGGGAACATCGAATGAGCCCGACGGCGAGGGCTTTGCGCTAGAAACGCATTTTCGGCGCGGTGTCGACAGCGTTCGGCTCACGCCGATGGCGCTCGACTACGAGACCGTGGGTGCGTTCTACGAAACGCTCGGCTCGTGCCTGAAGGCATTCGTCAACCACATGGGTGAAGAGGCGGCCTTCAGCGGCGATCCACTGCTCCAGCTGTCCGCCGCGGAGTTGGCCCTGGCCGGCGCAAAGCCCGTGATCTGCATGAAGACGGCGTTGGGCGCATTCGCGACCATCGTCGAACAGGGCGAAGGCGCGCCGGAGCATTCACGCGGGTCGCACTATCAAAAGTTCTTGGCCGTGCGAGACGAGTATGCCGCGCTGAAGGCTGAAAATCCCAACTTTGTGCCGGCCTTTCCGGCTGCCCACAACCCCGTGTTGAGGCCGCCGATGGGCCGCACGGGCCGCGTCTGGATCGAACACGAAGAGGCAGCCGAGACCGTCGACCTGGCCAACACCGGATACGCGCTGATGTTGCGCCTGCTCGCCCATTCGTACTTGGTCTCGCGACCGATGCCAGAAAAGGCGCTGGCCGTGGATCTTTCGATGGGTCTGATGCGCGCCGTGACCCTGCTCGCCGAGCGCGCAGCGCGTTTGCCCGCGGGCCCGTCCAACCCGGATTGCAATGCCGGCATGTCGTTCACGGCGCTGCGCGACGCCGCTTCCCTGCCCCCGGGAGCGAGCACGCGCCGCTTCTTCGCCGAGCGCCTGGGCGAGATGGCCGCAGCAGCCGACGCCCTGGCCGAAAACGGCGACGAGCGCGTGATGAATGCGGCCCGCATCATTCATGAGCTCAGCGAACGCGCCGAGCGCGGTTTCGCGGCAGCGGCGTCGATGCCGCCCTCTGCGCCACCAATCACGAAACCGAGTCCGGTCTCGCTGCCCGTGGTCGCGGCGCCCGTCCCCACCGTGATCGACGGCGTCGAGCATATCGAGGGGCGCGACATGACGCTGATCTACGAAGGCAAGAAATGCATCCATTCACGCTTCTGCGTGACCGGGGCCCCAAACGTGTTCTTGGCCAACGTGGTCGGCCCTTGGATCCACCCCGACGCCATGCCCGTCGATTCACTGGTCGAAATCGCGCACCTGTGTCCCTCCGGAGCGATTCGCTACCAACGTAAAGACGGCAAACCGGAGGAAAGCGCGCCCCCCGTCAACTTGGCGGCGATCCGCGAGGCCGGGCCGTACGCATTCCGCGGTGAGCTCACAATCGCCGGCAAGACCGGCCAGTTTCGCGCCACGCTCTGTCGCTGCGGGGCATCGAAGAACAAGCCCTATTGCGACGGCTCGCATCACGAGGTGAACTTCGCCGCCTCCGGTGAGCCGGCTACTGGCGCAGCCGACATGTTGCCGGTCCGCAATGGGCCGCTTTCGGTCGAGCCGCAAACCGACGGCCCCTTACAAGTGCGCGGCAACCTGGAGATCACCAGCGGTACGGGGCGCGTCGTGGCACGGGTGGAGCAGGCACGGCTGTGCCGTTGTGGGGGCAGCGCCAACAAGCCCTTCTGCGACGGCACCCATGCGCGAATCGGGTTCAAGTCCAGCTGAGCAACGGAGGCGGTCGAATTCTGATCCCCCGGGCGCGCTCTCGGGTGTACCTTCGGCCGCGTGAAGCCAAGCCCCATTGTCGAACACGACCACGTTGATGGCCCGGCAGATGCGCCGGTGACACTGATCGAATACGGCGACTACGAGTGCCCGTATTGCGTGAAAGCGTTCCCCGTGCTGGAGCGAGTTCGCGCGCACTTCGGCGAGAAGCTGCGCTTCGTCTTCCGACACGTACCGAAGTCGGGCAAGGCGTTCGACAAGCAAGCCGCCGAAGCATCCGAATTCGCGGCCGCTCACGGTAAGTTTTGGCCCATGCACGCGCAGCTGTTCGCGCTCGACGGTCAGCACGACCTCGAGCAGCTGGTCGGAGCTGCCAGCGCCGTCGGTTTGGACGCCACTGCTTTCCGCCAAGCGCTGGTCGAGCGCCGCTACGCCGAGCGCGTGCGCGAGCTGAGCGTTGCCGCCCTCCACAGCGGCATCATCGGTACGCCAACGTTGTTCATCAACGGCGTCCGCTACGAGAATCGCATCGAAGACTCGCTCTTGAGCGCCGCGATCGAGCGCGCCTTAGCGGGCGCCGCCAGCTGAGCGAGCGGCTGCGCCGGGCGCCGCGGGGCTCGGGAGGATCTCCTGAATGACGGTCATCCCGGTTGATTCACAATCTGAGTGGCTAGAAGCCGATGGCCTCGGCGGCTTTGCATCCGGCACTACGTCGGGGGTGGTCACACGGCGCTACCACGCGCTCCTGCTCTCGGCGCAGCACCCACCTTCCCACCGCTTCGCCTTGGTCAACGGCTTTCGCGCCTGGCTCGTGACGCCGCAAGGAGAGCTGCAGCTCACGCGCCATCACTTTGCTCCTGACGTGGTGAGCGCTGCCGACGCGCGGATCGAAACGTTCACGTCAGAACCGTGGCCCACCCTCTCGTACCTCACGAACACGGGTCTGGTCGTCGTGCAGGAATTATTCGTGCTTCACGGCAGCCCCACGGTGCTGGTCAGTTTCCGTTTGGAGGGCGAGGTCAAGGGCGTGAAGTTGTGTTTGCGACCGTTCCTGTCTGGTCGAGATTTTCATTCGTTGCAGCACGAGAACTCCGCCTTCTGCTTCGACCCGGAACGATGCGGCTCGCGGCTCTGCTTCTCGCCGTACCCCGGCGTGCCTCCGATCGACATGTTGAGTAACGGCACGTACACGCACGCGCCCGAGTGGTACCGCAATTTCCGTTACGCGGAAGAGCAGCACCGGGGCTTGGATTGCGACGAAGATCTGGCTGCGCCCGGCATTTTGAGCTTCGACTTGTCGGCTGGCCCCGCGATTTGGATTTCGAGCGCGAGGACCCCAGGTGGATCCATTCCGGAAGGCGTCAGTGCTGAAAGCTATTTCGCCAGTGCCAGGGAGCGCGAGCGAGCGCGACGGGATGCGTTTGCCAATCCGCTGGAAAGGGCCGCTGACAGCTATTTGGTCACCCGCGGTCGAGGCCGCACGATCATCGCAGGCTACCCCTGGTTCGGCGATTGGGGGCGCGACACCTTCATCGCGCTGCGCGGGCTCTGCCTCGCGACCCGGCGCTCGAGCGAGGCAAAGGACATCCTCTTGGAATGGTCGCAACTCGTCTCGGAGGGAATGCTGCCAAACCGCTTCCCCGACGGAAACGGCCAACCCGAATACAATTCGGTCGATGCCTCGCTCTGGTTCGTGATTGCGACCGGAGAGTTGCTCGCGGATCCGGCGAGCTCCCAACTGCTCTCACGCGCCGATCGACGTGCCCTCGAGAGCGCGATCTTGGCGATCGTATCGGGTTATGCAAAAGGCACTCGCCACGGGATCCGCCGAGACACGGACGGGCTTTTGGCCTGCGGTGAAGCGGGGGTGCAACTCACCTGGATGGACGCCAAGATCGGCGACTACGTGGTCACGCCTCGCACCGGCAAACCAGTAGAAATTCAGGCGCTTTGGGTCAATGCCTTGGCCACGGCCGCCGCGCTCGCGCCCGACTGGGCAGGTTGCCTGCAAAGCGCGCGGAGCTCGTTCGAGCTCCGCTTTTGGAACGAAGCGAAAGGCTCGCTCCATGACGTGGTCGACGTCGATCATCAGGGGGGTCGATTGGATCCCTCGGTGCGCCCGAATCAGATCTTCGCCGCCGGCGGTCTACCACTGAGCTTGCTGTCGCCCGAGCGCGCGCGGCGCGTGATCGACACAGTCGAACAGCAGCTCTTGACCCCACTCGGGCTGCGATCACTCGCCGCGAGTGATCCCGCGTACGTGTCCCACTACGAAGGGGGCGTCTGGCAGCGCGACACCGCGTATCATCAGGGCACCGCTTGGCCTTGGTTGATGGGTCCGTTCGTGGAAGCTTGGCTGAAAAGTCGCGGTAGCACGGCGGCCGCCAAACGCGAAGCGGAGCAGCGCTTCCTGACACCGTTGCGAGCGCACCTGAACTGCGCAGGTATTGGTCACGTCTCCGAGATCGCCGACGCCGAAGCACCGTTTACGCCGCGCGGTTGCCCGTTCCAGGCCTGGTCGGTCTCGGAACTCTTGCGCCTCTCGACGTTGACTCGCGCCGACGCGTGAGCAGAGCCCGCACGCGGGTCAATCGGAGGCTGGCGCGGCTCTCAATCACGCTGCGCGATGCGTATCGAGCCAATCCGCAGAGCCGGGCCGGGCCGAAATCCGGGCACGAAGTTTGCGTTTTGCGCGCTCCTCCAGTTGACGCGCGCGTTCACGCGAGATCCCCAAGCTGCGCCCAATGTCGGCCAAAGATAGCTCGGCGTCGCGATCGGCGAGCAAGCGATTTTCGACGATGTAGCGTTCGCGTGTATCGAGGATCGTCAGTGCGTCGTGCACCGCGGCCAGCGCGTTGCCCCCAAATTCGGAGGCAAGCACCAGCTGTTCCTGATCGGGGTCGGAACTCGGCAGCGTGTTGACCATCGTCAACGAGCCGTCCTGGAACACTTCCGCGTCGAGCGAACAGTCGCGCTGATCGACGCGTTGCAAAAGCGCACTCAGCCGCTGCTCGGAGATCCCGAGGCGCTGGGACAGAATCACGCTGGCCTCTTCGCCATCACCGATCAGGCCGCTCAGCTTGGCGCGCTCGCGGCGCAGCTTGAAAAATAGCCGCGAGCGCGGCAGGCCCGAGCCGACGATGCTCCAGGAGCGCAGCACGTGCTGCAGGATACAGGCACGCACCCAATAGCTCGCGTAAGTGATGAACAGCGTACCACGCGCACCGTCGAACTTGTTCAACGCGCGCACGACCCCGAAGTTGCCCTCCGAAATCAGCTCGGCGAGCGGGATGCCATAGCGCTGGTAGCGCCGCGCAATCGCTACCACGTGCCGTAGCGCCGAGCGCACCAGCGCATCCCGAGCGCTTTCGTCTTGGTCGACACGCCAGCGGCGGATCAGCGTCAGTTCGTCTTCGCGGGAGACGGCCGCATAGCCTTGAACCGTCGACACGTAGGTGGACGTGGGGGTGTTCGTCAAAGTCATGAACTACCCCAAAAGCAGAAACCGTGCCGAGCGAATTGGGCCTGAAAACGCCGACGATCGCGCCTAGAACTGGATAAGAGTATCCAATTTGCGTCGGCTCCCGGCTCGGACAGCGGACACCTGTCCGGGATTACCCGGACGATGCGGACAGCTCAGGGTCGAGGAGCGTCCGCGCGTTCGGGGCGTTCGATGCCGACCAAACGGAAGCCGCCCTCGGGCCCGAGATCATACAAATGCACACGCAGCGGGCCGCGCGCGTAGCCATTTTCGAGATCGACGACCACGTAGCGGCGTGCGTCGTCGGCGGGCACGCTGGCGCTCAGCGCCGCGTGGGTCAGCTCCACGCACACGCGCGGGCTGGCCTCGCTCAGCAAACGCAGCGCTCGCGTGGGCGTTCCTTCGGCGCCGCGGTAGGCGCGCGCGCGGAACGAGGTGGGTTCGTTCGGTACGACCTCGGTCAGCCGCGCGAGATCGACGCCGCAGAAGCCGTGCGCGGTCGACTGCAGCTCCCCAATCGGCGACAGGCGCGACAGATAACGACGCAGGATCGCCGCGCGTCGCGCGATCAAGGTTTCGGCCAGGAAGCGCTCGGGGGCGGGCTCGTACTTGCCGACGGCCACCGCGGCACGCACCAAACCCTCGTCGAAGCGGGCCAGCAGACGCGCCATCCAGGCGCCATCCGCCTCGGTCATGCGCCTGAAAGCGGGGTTCGGATACTCACCCCGCCACAGCTCGGGATCGAAGTCGCGCGCGCTGAAGTAGCCGAAAAGGTCGCCTCTTTGCGCCCGTTCCCACGGCCGTTCGATCGCGCCCAAGGTCACGAAATCTTCGGCCAGGTAGGGCACGTCCAGCGCATAGGCGTGATTGAGACGGCGCGAAATGCGATCGTCGGTCCACACGCTGCCGAAGCAATCGCCCATATCGATGATGTAATGGCGGACGTAGCCGGGGCCCTTCTTTTTGGCCGGGTCGAGCGGCAAGAAGACATCCATCGTGTTCTGTTCGCGCGAATCGAAGTGAGCGAGCCAAGCAGCGACCAAACGCGCGCCGCGCAGCTCTCGTCGATCCTCGTGGTCGATGACGTCGTTCGGGTCGTCCCCACGCCGGCCATCGTATTTGTAGGGACCGAGTGGCTTGCCGGGCAGCCATTGGGAGGCAACCATACGCACCAGGCCGTCGCGATGGGACGCGTGCGCCAAGAGATCTTTCAGCCGCGCTTCGTCGAAAGGTCTGGTGACGCCTTCATTGTTGGTGACCGTCAGCCCTGGCTTCAGCTTCAGCAAAGAGGGTCGGAAATAGACGACCGAATCACACGGCGCGTAGTAGCCGAGAGCGTGGTACACGCGCGAGGCGATCGAAGTAGCACCGGTGGCGCGATCCGGCTCTTCGGGCGGATCGCTCTTGAGCATGAACTTGCCAAGGCCTTTCACGTTGATGCGAAAGCCGGGGTTGGCGCCGTTGTCTTTGCCCTTATCGATCAGCCAAGCGCCATCCGCCGCGGCGGGATCCAGCTCTTGCTCCGCACACGCGCCGCGCGCGACGTCCGCCGGGGTGAGCGCCTGCTTGCCGAGACGATTCTCGAACCAGCTCGAATCGGGCACCTCGTCGAGCGCGTTCACGTTCACCGCGCGGCCCGCCGGATCGACGGCGAAGAAACGCGAGATCGGTAGAAACACGGTTTGGTTCGCGCCGTCCCAAGCGAACGGCGAATAGTATTCTTCCGGCTCCTTCAGCACCGGCACTTGATCCGGATCGCGTAGCAGCGGTTCGCGCAGCGGAAAGCGCGCTGGGCTCGCGCAGCTGCACAAGAGCAGAGCACACAGCAGGCGTGAAGTCTCAAAAGCCACTTCGAGCTCCTACTACGACGCGAATCGAATTGAGCTCCGCGCCGCTGTTGAAGGTTTCCGTGCCGAAGCCCATCAAGAGTTGGAATACGCTGTCGCGCGAGCCACGACTCTCGATGCCGACCGCACCCGAGAAGCGCGATTCGCCCCAACTGATGCCCGAGAGGTGCGTACCGTAAACGTTGCCGACCGCGGCTTGCAACGAGCCATCGAGCCAGATCCAAATCGGCCACGAGTAACGCAGCGTGGTCACGGCCGCGCTGCGCCCACGCAAGCGCCCATCGCGAAAGCCTGGCATCAAGTCGTTGCCACCGAGCTTGCTCAGCTCGGTGAAGGGGATGGGCTGCCCGCCTAGCGGATCGGCCATCTCGGCGGCCACCGATAGGCTCAAAATCCGGCCGCGATTGTCCAGGTCCAGGAAGCCGCCCAAGCCGACTGCGTAACGCAGCCACCCGGCCGCGCGAGACTGCGTCGGATCGACCCCTTGCTCGCCACGCAGCACCAAGCGCCCACCAGTTTCGGAGCTCTCCGCCTCGGGACGCGTATCGAGCGTCAGCTGAGAGCGAAGGAAGCCAGCGCGGTAGCCGTCGGTGTAGCCATCCGGCAGGGGGAACACGCCCTTATACACTTGCTCCGTGAGCGAAGGATCATCGCCGAACTTTCCCGGATAGAAGCTGGCCCCGCGATAGCCGAGGCTGGTTTCGAGCGAGCTCGAGCGCCACATGCCCGCGTGCCAAGTGGCACGCAAATCTACTCCATCTGCACCGAAGCGGCTGCGATTCGCTTCCCGAGTGTCGGGGCCAATGCCGTAGAAGGTGAAGTCCGGGCGGCGCGTTGCCGACGCATTCAGCGAAAAAGTCGACAGCCGCGTGAGTTGGAAGCGCTCCGACACCGCACCGCTCAGCCAATGCTTTCCGCCGGTCGTCCCGCGGATGCGCAAGGAGTGCCCCGGGAAACCGGCGTCGTCCCAGAAGCCGTACAGGCCGACGCTGGGATAGAAGCCGAAATCGACGAAACCGACCGGCACGATGCCCGCTTTGTGATCGGGGCCGAACGCGAAGAAATCATACAGGGCCGCGGGCACCTCGGCTTTCTCTGCGGCAGTGATGACGTAGCCCAAAGGCCGACGCACGACGTATTCACTCACCAAGTACACCGGGAACAAGACGACCCGCGGTACCCAAAGCGCCGCCTGACCGGGGGTGGCCGGCTGCCCGCCGCCGCCCCGCCCGTCGTAATCGGGCAACTTTCGTTCGGGTTGAGCTTCAGCCGCCGCTGTTGGCGCGAACGCGCACAGCGCCAGGACCAACGCTAAAGCGTGCAGAGCAATCGCGCTTCGCTTGGCTCTGAAGCTCATGGAGGCACTCGAGCGCCGTGTCGCTGAAAGCAAGTGGAGCGTGGCTCTGACAAGCATGGTTATGGCGGATCCCCGAGCTAGCACGGCGCTGGTGGCGCTACACAGTTCAATCAGTGCGGACGTCAGCAAAGACCAGGCCCGGGGTCTGCGGCGTTTCTGTTATCCAAAACTCATCCAAAAACAGGACGGATACGCGTCGGCGTTGTCTAGCCCGCTCAATCCGGCTCGGCGCCCAAACTGGGCACGGGCAGATCGGCGCGGAACGAACGCCGCAGCTCCCCCAAAAGGTCGGCACTCGATGGTCGCTCCGCCATCTCACGCGGGCCAGCGTGCTCGGCCAGAGCGGCAATGAGCGGCGCGCGCACGGCCTCCGGCAGCAGGCTCTCCAGGTACTCGAGCGCGGTCCCGCGCAGCTTGCGATCCTCACTGAGCACGCCTTGGCGCGCCAGCTCGAGCGATCCGCGAGGCAGCGTCAGGGCCAGCAACGCGAACACATGGTCGATGCTGGCGCGATCGAGGGGGCCTTGCGCGACCTCATTCAAGACCAATGACAAAACTTGAGCAGAGTCCGGAGCCCGCTCGCGGTCCTCTCGCAGAACTTCGGCCAGCGCCAGGGCGGCGCGGTAGCGCACTTCGACGGCGGAGCAGGAGAGCGCGCCGAATAACGTACCGACGGCGCGTTCGCCGCGGGCGCTGCGCAGCACGTGCGGGATTCGGCGCCGGACCACAGCGGGTAACGAGGTCGAATGCATCGCTTCAGCCAACACTCCGAAGATCGCGGGGCCCATGGCGCGCAACGCCTCGACCGCGGGCTTGGCCAGCGTCTCCTGACCCAGATGCGGAATTACGAACGCCGCCAAACGCGGGTCCAATGGCGTGCTCAGCAGCTCCCGAATGGCGTTGGAATCGCGGCCGAGCAGCACGCGCAAGGCGGAGACGAGCTGCTCGACCGGTTCGTCACGTACCGGCGCGCTCGCGACTGGCTCCGGAGCGGCGGCTTGGGCCTGACGCAAGTGCGCGATTTGCTCCATCAACTTTTCTCGGTCGGGACCATGCAGCGTGCCCGAGAGCAGCAGGCGCCGCGCGTTGTCGAGATCGGGCAGGTCGTTGGAGGTGCCAGCGCGCAAGCTGGCCTCGAGCTGGGACACGTAGCCGCGCTGCGCGCGAAGCGAGAGGACGACGGCCATGCCCGCTGATATGACCACCAACGCCACGGGCGCTCGTTGCAGCAGGACGGACCCGGCACTCAGGCCGAGGATCAGCAAACTTGCCAAACTCTCGCCGCCCTTGTCGAACACGACATCGATCAAAGCTTTGCTGCGTCGCTTGCTGGCGGCAGCCACGGGCGTGAACAGCGGCTCGAAGGCAGTCCGATAGAGCGAGGGGCCGAGCGCCAAATCACTGCCGCGCATGGCCGCAATCGTGACCAGCGAAGGCGCGATCAGTGAAATCGTGGCGAGCGCAATGCTGAACAGCGGTGGAACCGAGAGCGTACGCCCCACGCCAATCGTGTCGAGCAGGCGCCGCGAGACGAGGATTTGGATCAGAAAGCTGGCGAGCGCGGCCGCCGTGTAGAACACGGCAAAGAAGCGCACGAGTGATTCCAAGTTGGTAAAGCGCGCCGCCGCGGCCTGCTTGAGCGCAAAATCCCCGAACGCGGACACGGCTGCCGTGCAGGCGACGAGCAAGGCCAGGGTGCGCAGATAGCCCGTCAGCCGCTCGCGCGCTTTCGGACCTTCGGGGGCAGGCTTTGCCGTGGGCAAGGTCGCGCCGAGACGTTGCACGATCACCGCCGTGATCGACGCCAGCAGCGCGAGCAACAACAGGCTCGTGCGCGCGGACCACGAGTGCGCAAAACGCTCCATCGTCAGGCCGCCCACTAGGCCTCCGAGCGTACTGAATCCTCCGATACGCCCCACCACCGCCTTCAGCGTGTGCGGATCGAAGCGCTCGTTGACGATCGACCAAAAGGCGCTGACCAAAAGGGCGCCGCCGATCGAGACGTGCAGGTAAACGGCGATCGCGACCACGCGCGGCAAACTGGGCAAAAGCCACCACTCGCCGACCGAGCCGCAGGCGCTGAGCAAAAACAGGATCGGCGCCAAGCGACCGGGACCGATGCGCGCCATGCCCTGCGCGACGATCAGTGCCATGGGGATCGCAAACAGCGCCGCCCCCAGCATCGCCTTGGGTAACTCGGCGACGGGAAACGTCGCCAAAAATAATCCCTCACGGAGTGAGCGAGCTGCCACGTGCAGCGCCAACGCCGAGGCCGCGGCGGCCATCGCCAACTGTGTGGCACGCCTATCGGCGGCGGGTCCTAGCGTCACAGCCTGCGACCGTAGCACGACGCCGGCCGCGGACTATCGAGGCAGATTTACTCTTTCTCGACGAAAGCGCGCTCGATCGTGTAGTGCCCTTGCTCGTGGCTCTTTCCCTCCTGGAAGCCTCGGGCTTTCAGGATCGCGACGAGCTCATCCAGCATGCCTTGGTTGCCGCAAATCATCACCCGGTCGAACTCCGGGTCGAGCGCGGGCATGCCCAAATCGCGGGTCAACTTGCCGCTCTCGAGCAAATCCGTGAGCCGGCCGCGATTCGCGTACGGCTCGCGGGTCACGGTCGGGTAGTAGAGCAGCTGATTTTTGATCTGCTCGCCCAAGTACTCGTGCTGCGGCAAATCGTTTTTGATGTAGTCCGAGTAGCCGAGCTCGCTCGTGATTCGCACGCCGTGCGCCAAAATCACGTGCTCGAATTGATCGTAAATCTCCGGATCACGGATCATGCTCATGAACGGCGCGAGGCCCGTGCCGGTGCTGAGCATGTACAGGCGCTTACCGGGTAGTAGATGGCTCGTGACCAGCGTGCCGGTCGGCTTTTTGCCAACCAGCACCTGATCGCCAGGCTTCAGATGCTGCAGACGCGAGGTCAGCGGACCGTCCGGCACCTTGATGCTGTAAAATTCGAGGTGCTCCTCGTAGTTCGGGCTGGCGACACTGTAGGCACGCAGGAGTGGCTTGCCCTCTACCTCCAGCCCGATCATCAGGAAGTGCCCATTTTTGAAGCGCAGACCGCCGTTGCGGGTGGTCTTGAAGCTGAACAGGCTGTCGTTCCAATGGCGGACCTCGAGGACGGTCTCGGGGGTCAGGTTGCTCGTCGCGGCGCTCATGAGGTCTATTTAACGCGGCCTCGCTAATCGGCAAACCGGGATATTCCGGATATGCTATTCGGTTTTACAGATATGCGGTACACCCTTCGCCAACTCGAGGTTTTCCTGGCCGTCGCGCAGAACGAGAGCGTGAGCCGCGCCGCGGAAGCGCTTTCGATGTCGCAATCGGCGGTCAGCGGTGCCCTGGCCGATCTGGAACGCCAATTCGACGTCCAGCTCTTCGAGCGGCTGGGCAAGCGCCTGCAACTGAGCGGCGCGGGCCGTTCGCTGCGGCCCCGGGCCGAGGCCCTGCAGCAGCAAGCACGTGAGCTCGAGAACGAGCTGGCCAGCCACGACGCGGTGGGCCAGCTGCGTGTCGGCGCCACCCTGAGCATCGGCAATCACCTGATCGTACCCGAAATCGCGCGCTTCATGCGCATTCATCCGAACGCTCGCGTCACCCTGGACGTCGCCAACACCGCCGAGATCGCGCGCAAGGTACTGAACTTCGAAATCGACATTGGCCTCGTCGAGGGCGAGCTCCAAGAATTGGAATTGCAGGTCACGCGCTGGCGCCCCGACGAGCTGGTCGTCTTCTGTGCGCCGGATCATCCGTTCGCTTCGCGGGGCGCGCTGAGCGATGCCGATCTGATGCAGGCCGCATGGATCGTGCGTGAGCCTGGCTCGGGGACTCGTCAGGCGTTCGAGCACGCGATGCACGGTATCCTGGCCGACCTCAAGATCGTGCTCGAGTTGCAGCACACCGAAGCCATCAAGAGCGCGGTCGAAGCAGGCCTGGGCGTTGGTTGCGTGTCGCGCGTAGCTCTCGTCGAAGCATTTCGTCACGGCACGCTCGTGCCCTGCCCCGTGCCGCAGCGTGACTTTCAGCGTTGGTTTTACTCGGTCTTGCACGAGCGCAAGTATCAGAGCGCGGCCGTGCTCGGCTTTTTGGATCAGATCCGCCGCGAGCAGCCCTAGGCAGCCCGTTGGAGGATGGGGATCGAACTCATAACGCAGCGCCCCCGCACAAACATGACCCCGACTAGGCATGTGGCGGACGTTACACCCCGTTTCTCGGCGCCAATCCACTACTTGCATTATGATAGTGACTGACTTAGGAAGCACTCCATGCAGAGGAAGAGCTTCGCCGACATGGAGTGCAACATCGCCCGCTCGGTGGAAGAAGTGGGCGACAGCTGGAGCCTGATGATCTTGCGCAACGCTCTCCTGGGCGCCAAACGCTTTCAAGACTTCGAAGCGCAACTGGATGCGCCGCCCACCACCTTGGCTCGGCGCCTGCAGTCGCTCACGGCGCTCGGCTTCTTCGTACGCCGCGAATATGCGGCGCATCCGCCGCGTGAAGAATACGAACTGACGGAAAAGGGCTTGGACTTCTTGCCGGTGTTGTTGTCCTTGGCCGCGTGGGGTGAGCGCTGGCTTTCGCCGGAAGGCGCGCCGCTCCAACTCGTGCACGCGCAAACGGGCGCAGCGATTCGCCCCTCGCTGGTCGACGCCTGCACCGGCAAGGAGCTGCTCGCGGGGCAGGTCGGTGTAGAGCCCGGTCCCGGCGCATCGGCCGCGCTGCGCCGCGCGATGAAGCACCAGCGCCCCATCTTCGGAGCGAGCGCGAGCGAGCGAGGTGCGCTGTGAGGCGGGTGGTCGTCACCGGCCTGGGCATGGTCTCGCCGCTCGGGCTCGGCGCCGAGCACAGTTTTTCACAGCTGCTCGCGGGACGCTCCGGCATCAGCCGCTTGGACAGCGTCGACGTCAGCGATTTGCCCACAAAAATCGCGGGCCAAGTGCCGCGCGGCTCCGAGCCGTGGCAATACGATGCGCTGCGCGTCGCCAACGCGAAAGAGCTCCGGCGCTACGACGAGTTCATTCTGTTCGCGCTCGCGGCCGCGAACGAAGCCATGGCCGACTCCGGTTGGCAGGCAGAATCAGACGAGGCCAGCGAGCGCGCGGGCGTGTTGATTGGTTCGGGCATCGGCGGCTTACCGAGCATCGCGGAAAACGCGGTCAAGCTCGAGAAAGAGGGACCGCGCCGGATCTCGCCCTATTTCATTCCCGGCAGTCTGATCAACGAAGCCTCGGGGGTCGTCTCGATCCGTCATGGTCTGCGCGGCCCGAACCACGCCGTGGTCACGGCCTGCGCGACCGGCGCGCACGCCCTCGGGGACGCGGGGCGCCTGATCGCGTTGGGTGACGCAGACATGATGCTCGCGGGCGGATCCGAGGCCGCCACTTGTCGACTCACGCTGGCCGGCTTTGCGATCATGCGCGCCATCTCCACCGGTTTCAACGATCGCCCCTTGGAGGCTTCGCGCCCGTGGGATCGCGGGCGCGACGGCTTCGTGATCGGCGAGGGTGCGGGCGCGGTCGTGCTGGAAGAGCTCGAGCACGCCAAGCGCCGCGGCGCGCGCATCTACGCCGAGCTCGTCGGCTATGGCTTGTCGGGCGACGCGCACCACTTGAGCGCGCCCGATCCACGGGGCGACGGCGCGCGTCGAGCGATGGGCGCGGCGCTGAAGCGCGCGCAGCTGAACCCGAGCCAAATCGACTACATCAACGCCCACGCCACCTCCACGCCGGTGGGCGATCCCGTCGAAATCGCAGCCGTAAAAACGCTGTTCGGCGCGCACGCGCGCGAGCTTGCCATGTCCTCCACCAAATCGGCGACCGGGCATCTACTCGGCGCGGCCGGCGCGGTCGAAGCCATCTTCAGCCTGCTCGCGCTGCGCGACGGAGTGCTCCCCCCCACCCTCAATCTGCACGACCCAGATCCCGAGTGCGACCTCGACCTCGTGCCGCTCGAAGCACGACCCAAGAAGATCCGCTACGTGCTCTCGAACTCGTTCGGTTTCGGCGGCACCAACGCGGCCCTGATTTTCGGTCCGCCCCCCTGATTTTTTGGGGCGCTCGCGATCCAGCCTCGCAACCCACGGGGCCTCGACGTCCCCGCCCCTGTGCGTCTGCCGACGCTCGACTCACGGTTCGTCATGTTTTCCGCGTCGCGCGGCCAATGGCGCTGCCGGAGGCGACTAGGGGTCTGTCCCTGATTGCTCAGGCACCCGTAAACGTGCCCGTGCCCGTGCCCGTGGCCGAAAGAGGCAACGGGCGCGGCGGATGGCCGATAGGGTGGGATGGATCTGGCTCACGAGCGTTTGGATGTTTACCACCTCGCGTTAGATTTTCTGGTTCTCGCCAGTGAGCTCATCGAAGGGTTGC